>ERZ809504.71-NODE-71-length-14552-cov-6.753742_pt1 | contig 14552 bp, 15 predicted proteins | sample MGYA00521273_ERZ809504 | MGnify/ENA primary metagenome ERZ809504 (study PRJEB31581, sample SAMEA3312979) | metagenome | study: EMG produced TPA metagenomics assembly of the PRJEB8939 data set (Metagenomic analyses of Rumen microbiomes reveals...
TTTCCGTTTCATTATGAACCTTAAAGTTGTGTCCAACTTTCTGGGTTCACTTCATTTCCTGTCCCCCTGTCTTCCAAAACCATCCTTTCGACTGCAAAATTACCATTCTTTTTCATAAAACCAACTTTTTAGTGAAATTTTTGTGTTAAAAACTGTAAATAGTGGACTTTTTCGTTGAAATTACACTATCTTTGCATTGCAAATAGAACAAGTACACCAACAAGTTTAATGGCAACAAAAGAACAAGTAGAAGAATTCCTAAAGCGGCTTAAGGAGAAAATCAAGGTGTTCGACATCATATTCCGGGATGATAGAGGCAAGAACCTTCAAACCCTTGCTGCATTGGAAATAGCACCAACCTATCGAAAACAGGTCGTACTGAACATTGAATCGGAGGATTATTCAGAAGGCCCGATAGTGGACACTCTCAACAAGATGGGAGAGATGTGGGTTTTCGGCAAGGACGTGAAAGGACATGAAGTTTATATCAAGATCACGCTTGGGTTTCCGAACTGCAGTACTATTTGCATCTCTTTTCATTTAGCAGAATATCCGATGAATTATCCATTTAAAAACTGATGATTATGATTAAGCAGGTGATGAAAAGTCCGTTTAGTGGTGGTAATGCTGTGCTTCGTTGTGAAACGTCAACTTTGACGTTCCGCAAGGAGGATTTCTGTTATATACATCAGTTTTATGAATGCGAGGATACCCATGAACGTTTCACAACAACGGAATTGGACGAGGCAAACATTGCACAGGTCTATAACCAGTATCGTGCAAAATATGGAATTCCGTTCCCAGAGGAGATAAAGCGTATTCGCCAGCACTATGGGCTTCCGGCTACAAAAATGTCAGCAATCCTTGGCTTTGGCGAGAACCAATATCGCTTATATGAGAATGGGGACATGCCCAGCGAAGCAAATGGAAAGGTGTTGATGTCGATTATGAATTCAGACTTCTTCCTTGCTTTTGTGCTTAATTCACGTGAACAGTTCTCTGAAGACGAATTCGCCAAGCTGATGGAGAAGACCAAATCGTGGAAGGGCGAGAAGCATTCTGAGTTTGAGGTAGAACATGTGTTTAACATATGTCGTAGAACCATCTTCAATGGTTTTGCAACACAGTCCATAGATAAGCTGAAGAACATCCTATTATATTATATAGAGAAGGGAGATGGCGTTTTCTTTACCAAAATGAACAAGCTCCTTTTCTATACGGACTTTTTGGCATATCGTTTGACGGGTAAAGGAATGACAGGCCTGTGTTACAAAGCCATTACTCACGGTCCCGTCCCCTTGCATTGGGATCGTGTATATAGTTTCTATAACGATATTAACCAGGAGATTGTGCAATACCCTGATGGAAGAGCTGGTACAAAGTTGGTTTCAAATCTATCTCCGGACATGACATATTTCAGTGAAGATGAAAAGGAAATGTTGGAATATGTTTACCAGAGATTCAAGAAGGAAACACCGACGCAAATCTCGGAAACAAGCCATCATGAGGATGCTTGGAAGAAATATTTGAATAGCGATAGGCTTATCAGTTTTGAAATGGCCTTCTCACTGAAAGCAATCTAAATCTTCTAAAAATAAATTTCTTAATATTTCCTCCATATTTTTTACATCCCGCCCCCATTTCTTGCCATCACCAACAAAAAAAAGACCACCCACGCCATGGCGCAGATGGTCTTTCTCCTCTCTTTCACAAACCGCAAATCACTCGTACTGATTCTTCCTCCTGTACTGTTCCATCAGGGCAAGAAGCTCCTTAAACCGTTCCACCCTCTCCAATTTCATTTTCCCCGCATTCAGGACTTTACGATTCGCCTTCAACCAATTAAGCATATCATGCTCCTCAATCCGATGCTTCGACGGATTCCGGTGATTGGTTTCAATAAACGCTACCACTTCATTATATCTCGCCTTCCATTTTTCGTCTTGTGTCATAACCGTGAACCATTAACCATGAACCACTTTTCATCCTGTGTCATGCTTATTCCTACTTTGCAAGTTTCCCTTTCAGGTTGCTTTCCACAACCATTGCCCTACTTGCATATTTATCACGCAAGGCCTCTACTATGGCCCACTGTGAGGTGTCGCTCAAGGGACTGAGTGTGATAACAAGGTTATCGAAGGCTTCGTCACTAAGGTGCATATCATAATATGAGAAGCCCAGGTCCTTGTTCTGAACCATGTCACTAATCAGGCGGCTTTGTTCCATATCAAACTTGCTCGTATTAAAAGTCGCAATGGGGTTACCAGGCATAAAACTCAGCACAAAACGTGATTCTTCCTGGAATTTCCATCTTATGTTCTTATAGCTCCCTACTTTATCTGTTCTCATACTTATGCTAACTTTCCCATCAGGCTGCGGAGTTATTTGTACGGAGTCATCCGCATATTTCTTAACATCTTCCACATACTCAATCTTTCTGTAGAAATTACAGCGGTCATAGTCAGGTGTTATAAACGGAGGCATGTATTTGGTCTGTTTCCAACGAACATCAGTTGGAAAAAGGAAACGAATTGGTGCGCCAAAATTTGTAGATACGAGACCGTTATGACGGAAGTTTTCATCATCTGTATAGGTCTTAAACAGCCCCTCCTTCACAAATGACAGTCGCACTCCCCACTTGCCCTTTGTGTACATTTTCCACATGGGGATACTTTCTTCTTTCATTTCCGTCCAGCATGACACAAAAGTATATGGCCCAAGATTAACTCCGTTTGAAACGAAATTACTCTCTTCCGGATCATCCACTTGGTCCAGCCTGTTAAACCGCAACGTTCTGTTCTTCAGGATCAGCGCGAGCACATCTATATTCGTATAGTGATGGATTATCGTCGCCATAAACACCTTTCATTAATACGTCTTGTATACTTTAACAACATCCTCTTCATCTATCTCGTCCTTAAACTCCTCATAGTCCTCTTTATAAGGTTGCCCTGACTTGATTAGACATACGATTTTACTATTATCACCATTCACAAAAGCAAATCTAAAGTACATATCAAATTCTTTCTGATAATGCTTCCCATTTATGTCCTTATATCTAAGCTCTGTCGGAATCAGGAATTCATACGAATCATCAAACTGCCCCCTCTTTTTCAGCCACAGGAAGATTTTTATAAGCGTTTTAAATCCTGTCCGCGAAAAATCCTGATAGCATACCTCGCCACTTTGACTGATGGGCAAAATATAGTCAGTTCTCCAGTGCCTTGTCACATCTCCGTTATACAATATCAAGGAATCTTTCCCGTATACAAGAGTATCCATGATACTTGCCTCTATGTTGTCTTCATCAATTTCTATCTCTTCTTTTGCCAATAAAGGTGATATCTGGGCTCGATTAAAGCAGGCCTTAATGCTTACACTTAATGCACTCCCCATCCCAATATTATCTACACGAAACCACGCTTCCTTTTTCCTATTTGACAAATCAATAGAGCTATTATTTATCTTGTAGTACACAATATCATCTTTGTTGCGAATATCTGCACAAAAGGCCGTTTCGCCTATACGCAATTCCGGTTTATACATGCTCTCACGTTGTAGCACAGCTTCTTTCAAGGCAAACAATGCCACTACAGCAGCCACCAATGTCCCTATCTGAGCAAGCACACTAATAACGTTAAGTATCCTACTCTTATTATTGTAAATCCGCAGTAAGACCTGTTTAACCAAGGTAATGCACTGCTTCCAGTTTTTCTTCATCGTTTTGATATTTTTATATCACCCCCAACTCCTTCGCCACATCCTGCACGAGCTTCGCCAGCGGCCTCTTATGTATATCCTCTTCCCTGTCATAGTTTCCCAGCACAAATCTGTTCCAGTCACTCTCATGCGGCAGCAGATGCTCATAGCTATCTTTCAGCGCCTGTCGCCCCGCCTTATTATATACGCGACACTTCCATATCACCTCCTCCACCGTATCTTTCAGATTCCCATACAGCTTCTCCACATGGAAATAATTCTCATATTCAGTTGCTCTTTGGGCAGGTATCCCCGTCCGTGTCCCGAACTTAATTTCCAGGTCATCAGCATTGCCGCTCATGAACCACCGGGACAGGTTCCTGTTTCATCCCATACGATAAATCATGCTTTTGCTGATTCCCGTCAATCTCTCCAATTGACGCAATGATGCTCTTTTACCCTTCAATTCTATTAATACAGACTTCTTCATATCTGCTGGTAATTGCTGAAAAACGGTGCTATCCGTTACACCAGTCTTTTCTTTAATCAGCATCATAACTTGATCATCTGAAGGTCGTCCTTTCGAAGCATCTTCTATATCAAGGCAAACAATATCATCAGGCAAAGGCTCATTCACAAGTTCATTCAACTCATCAAATTGTATTCGGTTCAAAACAGTGCGAGTGTCACATAAAGGAAATAGCACACTATTTTTGTCTTCATATTCATGCCAACTGCTGAACTCGTAACCCTTCACTTCTGCCACCATTCCAACCTTAACAGGGTTTTGGTGAATATATCTCAAAAGAGTCTCGAAATAAGCCATATCATTCACTGGCTCACTTTTAAACCGCTCGTAGAACAGATGACCATCCCTTGAATACTTGCGATTATAATAGTATACATAGGAGGAAGTATACCACGCATCATCACATGATATATACCTGTTCCCGATGATTCTCTAGCCTGCCTTGGCATTGCTCAACTATTGATTATTACTAACTTAGTTTTTCTGTGAAACAGGTACCCGTCCCCCCGTTCCTCAAAAATTATCACTAGTATATAATTTACCAAGCAAAAGTTGCCACAGCATTCTTAATCGTTTGCTGCGTGTTACTTGCATCAGGAAACGAAAAACAATCTTCTAAAGAAGTAGTAATAGTATCTGTCTTGTGCTCGTTTCTTGCAAGGAATGATACCAACTGACTGTGGCATCCTTGTAATGAATCGTATTTCATGGTTTGTGCCAACCTGCTATTCTCTGTAACCTGATGGTTCTTGGTACTCATACCCGGCATTGTTTCCTCGATGTTGATCACACGACACTCAACATTGCTGATAGAACGGCTTCCTGCATTGTCATCTATAAGATAAAGGTGACTCAATAGCTTCACGCTATATACATATTTCCAACCAGAAGCACCTTTTAACTCCAACCGCCCATTTATGCCTTTTTCTTGAAAAACACGACAATGATTTTCGAAATCCGCCTGCTGCAACTCATCGGAAATCTGCTGATAAAGTCTGATAGCCTTCACAACTTCAGCCTTATAGACTGGCACATCTGGCGCATAATGCGATAAAGGATGTAGCAGCGGGTGCAGAGTATTCTTCAGTTCTGTCATTGCCTTTTCAAGATTAGCCAAAGAATATGTATATGCAGGTAGTTGACGTACAAAATTCCGACAGGCATCAACTAGTTGAGTAAGTTTGAAAACAGGAATCATCTCACACTGTTCCTCCCTTACGGCAGATTCAAAGAAGTGTTTCTGCAGCAATTCCTCAAAAGCCTTGCGTAGGTAGTTTGCCGCAGCAGGATAGTCAGGATGCTCATTGTCGTTTAGGAACGCACAAGCGCGTTCAAAAAATGAATTATCTTTGATGACGATGGGATTGGCTATCACCTGGCCTGCTGCATTTTCAGTAGTACCTTCATATAGTTCATAAAACATCCAGCCACCCCTATCTGCCAATATTTCCTTCGCCTGTACATACCAACTACGGTCATAAGTGGATATAAACAATTGATAGTCGGTGAACTCATTTAATATGATGTCTAATATGGGTTTCCTGTTCCCTAAGTCCAGACCAAGAAAGACATCATCTAAATATAGGATTTTGCTTTCTATGTTGTCTGCCTTTAATTTCAGTGATGCGAGGTAGAGGCAGATAGCAATAGCAGACAATCGGGCTTCATTCAGCGTTACATTATAGTCGGTCATAACTTGTCCATAATGCTCTACATCCACATAAATGTGGGCGTCAACACTTGCATTCCTGATATAGCCGTCATCTTTCAGTTGCGGAGTAGGGACAGCAAGCTTAATCCGCATTTTCATGTCTGCAAAGTAGTTCGTCATAAAGTGAGACAGCAGCGTATCAAGTTGCCTCATAAGAGCTACGAAGACAAGTTTCCAACTGTCAAATCGGTTTTTGCCACGAGTGTATGCCCAATCTGAGCGATGATACGAACCACGTATTTCTTTAAGGAAATCTGTCATTTCCTTTTTGAACGGAACACCCATACCTTCTTTTACGGGAATATGCTCACTGATCAAATCTATCACCAACTCAAAAAGGTCAGGTCTCCCACCCTTTACAAAATATGCCCGCAGCAACTGGGTATAGTCCAGGAAACCGCTCACTCTGTGACTTAGTCGGATAAACGGTTCAGATGTTGTTGTCTCATTGGGCTCTGTGCTTGCGACATATACATGTTCAGAACCTGCTATTGGAGAATGCGTTGCATTGTCAATATCAACATATGTCAGTTTAATCCATCCATCATTACGTCCAGAGAACTTATTGGTTTCAAACTGGCCTGCACCTACACTGCTCGAAAGGAAGTAGCGTATAGCCTTGTATAGAGAGGATTTTCCACTGCCATTCTCTCCGTACAAAAGAACATTCTCGCCATTTGGCATGGCCAGCGTTCGAGGTACGATATATGCTTTATAGTTATCGATACCGATTCCTACAACTCGCTTCATAAAGATAAGAAGAAAACTAAATGTGCTGACGGAAAACGTCCAAGTCAATAGACATTAGTAGTTGAACTGAAAGGTCAGATTTCACGTCCGACTGTTCATTATAAACCAAAGATAATGACTCCTTCCTCTGGTTGTTATTGTCACATCCTGATAAATCAGGAAATGTCGATACGATACTGAGTAAATTGATGTTGGCATCAACAAACTCTTTCTTGTAAGTCTGTTCATACACCAATAAATCCAGGATCCGCTCAAAGTATTTCTTCTCCAAACCTGTAGCCAAGTCCACATAGCGAATAATATTACAGAAGACAGCCTGGGTATTTTCATCCGCATATGGTATACTTACCTGCTGCAGTTTCAGACTGCCCAAATTCTGCTTGGCATTAAGATATTGAGCAGAGAACATCAAACTACGCAAGAAACATTCCACATAGCGCGGTCTAATCCCTGCGCGAGTAACTTTTATGCCTAGGACATGCTTTTGAAGTACCACTTTCCCCTCTAGGCTCTGCACAGGGAAGCGTCCGTCAATACCCACGTTAGGCTCCAGTAGCATATCCACCTCCACCTTCTGTGAAGCATCAGGTGTCAGGATGTCTGCAACATCGTCTAAATGAAACTCCACATCAGAAACAACTTGCTCATATTCGCGACGGAAAGCCAGTACCTCCATCTTAAATGTATCAACATCCTTGCAGTTTGACATTAGAGCCACCAACGAACGTATCTGACCACCTACGTCTGTAGCATTCCTGACTAATTTCTCATGTGACAGGTCGTGAAGCAGAACCCACAGCACATAAAACATCATCTGTGTGCGCTTTCTGCTGTCAAAGTTGAGCAGTTCATCAAGTGCCTTGCTCAGGTCTGCCGTAGTAATAGCACTGTCGTTTAGGATAGAGCGAACGCTTCTGACAAAGCCAAACTCTAGCGTGTTGATCGCTTTTATGAAATCTTCGTGGTTCTCCTGCTCCATCAGTTTGCTGATTTCATAGCGGAATCGGAACCTGCAGGTGATGCGCTTGTCCATCTTGAAAATTTCGATACTACGCTCAGGGGCAACCTCCATTTCCTTCATGCCATATTTCTGATAGGCATACTGGAAATAAGCAAGCGTGGTGAAGAGGTTCTCGTTGTCCATCCGCTTGTTGTTTTTGCGGAAATAGAACCATCTTTCATTATGTCTACAAGCTTGTCTGATGGTGTCAATCAACGAGCGGCTTGCAAAAGAATTCCACATCTCAAAGGAATCCTTAGGTATCGGATATGGTTTGTTGTTCAGTCGGATAAACAAGTCCACCTGATCAAAGTTCTTGTTGATTCTGCCATTAATCTCAATGACCCAGATGTCAGATGTCTTTATCTTGTTCTGCTCGGTTTTCGAGAGTTTATCATAAGTGGAGCCATGCAGGTCCTTTAATATACCATTATCCTTCAGGTCAAGAGAAAAACCACTCATCAGCGACTCCTGCTCTTCTCCATTCTCGTCAAGATACTTTTCACCCATAAAGCCTATGATGCTCAACAATCGCTGCTGACCATCAATAACCTCTGATATACCGTCCTTACGTTTAAACACAAATATAGGTGGAAGCTTAATGCCAAGCAATAGACTCTCAATGATTGATGAAGACTTCTTTCGGTTTTTCACCTCCCCGCGCTGATAAGGCGGGCGAATTAGGAATCTGCCGTTCTTTATGGTTCGCAGAAACTCCACCACCTCAACAGAAGTAGGTTCTGGCTTGTTGATTCTTAACTCATCAAAACTCAAGGCAGAGTAGGTGACAGTAGAAACAGTCTGTTGTCTGTTTGCACGCTTAAACTTATCCGAGTTTTCTATATAGAGGTTGAAGTTACAGCTAAACTCTTTTTCAAAGTAATCTGCCGTGGTCGTATAGCGCTGAGTCAGTTCTTCTACAAACGAGCTTCTCTCCATGCTGAAACTATCAATGTGTTCCTTGAAATAGTCTGTCAGCGTCTGAAGATGAAACATGTCCATTTCCACCTTCTCACCCTTTTCTTCCTCTACAATGGTAAATGCCCACAACAAGCACTCAGAGATAAGCCGGTTATAGTTGATTCCTTCAGAAGAAAACCTACGCTCCACTTTGTCCAGTTGCAGCATCTTACGATTAAGAGCACCAAAGACATCCCACATCTGGTCGTCTTCTATCTGTTCAGATAACAGATCAAAATACTTTCTGATAACCTTCTGTTTCTGTATAGCATAGTATTTGATAGGGATTTTGTGAAGCACCAGCAGCTCCCTCATCTTCATCACCTTTTGCTCGATGGAGTTTTTCTGTAGCCTGAATAGTTTCGTAAAGAGACCGTCAAACTCTGTATCTTCTTTTAGTCTCTCTTTGAGAAATTCATTCAGGTCATTACTCAGGTACTGGGCTTTATCTATCTCTGCAGACTTTAGCGGGGTGATGCCAGAATTATAGCGTTGGAACACCTCCTTCTTAACAGCTTCCTCCTCTTCAAGGGTATGGTCGGACAGGAAACTATATTCTATAATCCTTATTTTTGTATCTTCAAAGGTTGCCTTATATTCGTCATCTAATTCATCGAACGTATTCCCTGCAAAGCCTGGAACATCCCCCAATTTCTGTAAACCATTCTTTTTAAGGCGCAAATCACCCTGAACAAATCTTAGGATTGTCTGGTAACGCTGTCTGCCATCAATAATCTCATTATGCAATTCCTCGTCTTTTTCAGACTTAAAGTAGATAAGTGGAGGAAGTTCCGTACCGAGGAAGATACTCTCTATAAAATACGTTGCCTTCTCATCGTCCCAAACATAGTTACGTTGGTACGATGGCTGATAGTTCGTCTGTTCGAGGCTTTCTTTACTAAAGAACACCCCGGAGATTGAGCGAACTTTCGGCTCAATTTTGATACGCCTTCCAAATATCTCTTTTAGATTTACACTCATTGCAGATAAATATCGCGGGCAAATATACTAATTTTATTTCAAACAGGCAAGATAAACACAATAAAGAATCAAAATATTATTTTTAATCACCTTCCAGTAAGCGTCCAAAACTATGCAAATTTCTTTTAGGACGGGCATTCTAATAAGCTCGAATTATTAGATTTCGAGTGATCCCCCCTTTTTGCCATAAACCTTAGCCCTTGCATATGATGGGGTTTATGTAATCACAAAGTAATTGGATTCTGTTGTTTTATACGTTTTTAACTTAATATCTCCTGAGCAATAAGTTCATAAACAGATTCAAATACAAGCCTTCACAGTCCCTTCATCCTATAGTCAATATCATCCATCAGTAATGTATAAATGCTCTTGATGGAATGAACCATATACATCAGCCAGAGATAAAACAACGATATCATTATCGAACTCAGAACAATGTTCATGCGATATCCATGATAAAGATGTTCCAAAACCGACAATATGATAATACCAATACTCAACAACAGCACAAAGGTTATTTGCCGTACAAATAGTCGAGTATAGTTACCCATCCTTATTAGATAATTGCTAACATCTTCCATAAAGGCTGGTTCCTCACCTTCTTTTGCCGTCCTCACACATTCTGCCCAGCAATCATTGTATCTTGACGTAAATTTGTCTGTTGCGATGTATATTACTTGAAATATCAAGGCGACAAACAAGGAAAGAAATCCCACAATAGCAGAATACAACCCATCTCCCATGTCAAACCCATAATACCAAAGCATAGCAAACAAGGCAATAGGAATTAATACGTACCCGATAGCCATCTTGTACCATGGTTTTGAGCTACCTGTTATGGCATCATACCTCACAGACATAAAGCTCTCATAAAATATCCTCCAAATATGCTTCATGCCTATTTCAGTTTTTCTGGAGTATATTTTATTTGTTCTTTAATTTCCTTAAGCATGCCATCGGTATATCTATCCATCTCTTCGGGGATAGCTATTTCTGTCTCACTATCTTTTAAGCTGTCTGGAAGAATAATAGTTGGCATTGCTTCCTCCAAATTGCCCATTGTGGCATGAGCCTCTTTACCGTTTTCATCCTTATAGAACACCACGACCTTATCATTCTCGGGCTTGAACTCTACGATATTCTCCAAATGCCTGCACAACTCGTCGTCATAATCCTTCACTTTGAATAAATCTTTCAGAGCAATGGAAAGCCTTGTCAGTTCTGTACTCTTCCTAACTTGCTTCATTGATGCAAACACCCCATCACCATTAGTTTTAACCGACTTGTACTCAATTCTAATTTTATAGATAAAGCTAGCCTTTAAATACTTATCTATGAACCCCTGTGGTATCATTCTGCTCCATATAGGACGATATTGCAGCGATACAAACAGCTCCTCTATCTGATCCTTAAACGACGCGACACATCCCATATCAGTATAGCTTTGAATCATCAGGATTCCATCCTCTCCATCATAGGGCATCCAGAGTTTGTAGAAGTAGTTCACTGCTGGCACATCATCCTTTTCAATCAGCTTTACATTTTTCGTTGCATTATTCTGACTATAGACCTTTCTTTCCAAATCGGTCTCGCCTCCCTTAAACATGCCCCAAACGGTATAATCCTTTGAACCATAATCCATACGCTCCTGATTTGTAACTGCTACTGCCTTGTTACTCTCAGCACCTTTCCTAAATTTACTGTCAAAGTGTGCAATCAACTTAGCAAACAGCACCTTCATAAAATCTTCTTTCTGAGCAGAAGGTTCAATAGACTTAATAAAATCACAGAATCTAGTAGCGTCAACCTCTGTTTCAAAAAAAGTCGCCACCTTTCCTCGCATAGTTCTCTGATAAGATTTTTTTATCTTATAGAGTTTAAACCTGAAGATATTAAGTTTTAGTGTGTATGCCATAAATTCTTGTTTTTTATTTCTCCTATGGCCGTCGACTTTCAGTTCTCTAATTTTTGATGTCTTTAATCATAAAAAATGAACCCTGAACCACAATTGCCATGAACCATTAGTTATGCTGTTGTAGTTCTCTGGCAATCAGTATAGAACGATTTAGTTTATCTATAAACCATTGTTTGTCAGGAAGAACAGTCAGATACTGAGCAACCTTTATGTTCGGTTCATCAAGCATCATCAGTTCTATATGCTCTGTATTTCCTTCGCTACACAGGAGCAACCCTATTGGCTCTTCTTCACCTGGCTGACGCTCGTAGCGGTTAAGGTACTTGAGATATAACTCCATCTGACCTTTATACTCCGGTTTGAATTTGCCTAATTTCAGGTCAATAGCCAACAACCGACGTAATCTACGATGATAAAACAACAGATCCAAAGCATAATCGGTTGAGTCTATAGGAATACGCTTCTGACGCTCCAAGAATGCAAAATCCTGACCGAGCTCCATTATAAACCGTTCTAGTTGCTCAACCACAGCATCTTCCAGTTCCGACTCAGAAAAACCTTTTGTCAACCCAAGAAAATCAACCACATAACTACTTTTGAGTATCAATTCAGGTGACAATTCGCCTTTTGTAGAATTAACCAAAGTAGTCACCTGTTCATCATCAGGCTTGGCAGCTATCAGCGATCGTTCATAAGCCATGCCATCTTCTTGGTCACGTAATTGTCGTACACTCCAATGGTAGAGTATAGACATTTGTTGATAGAACAGGCGTTTATTAGCCTCTGGTATTACAGAAAGTTCAACAAAGTGGCTCCATGTCAATTGTCTCGACAGTGTTGAGACTGTTTCTTCGTCGGGAAACACTCTAGCCACTTTGAGCATCCTAAACAGATTGGCACGTTGATAACCTTTGCCATAACGTTCTGTCAATTGTCTCGACACCGTTGAGACTATCTTTGAACCATATTTCTCATCGGAGATAGCATCCAGCTCATTTGCAATACAGCGACCTATTCTCCAATATGTCAATGTCACTTCCGTATTAAGATATACGGCAACAGCATGCTTAGAATGCTCAATAATCTGCCCTATATCATCAGAGATACGCGAGCCTATGCCCTCTACATCTACGTTCTCTTCCCTACGTATAATATCTTCTGCCATATTATATAACCATGAATTTTGAACCATTAATCTTAAACCTTAAACCATAATTGCCATAAACCATTAAACATGAACCATAAGTACTCTTCCCTCTTACATCATTCCGGAGTGGCGTAGCTTTGATAAATTTTTTGAGATGTGACAAAAGACCGGGGAAGCATAGTTTCAACGGCAAGGGGAAGGCAGAGATACGGAACTAAGCTTGCTTAAGTGCAGTATAACTGGCTTAGCCTTGGTAGAGGCGACCAGCCTCGGCTTTTGTCACATCGTTAATTTTGAATAATTTCTAGCCCCGAAGGGGCTATCCATAAAGGAAGCCCCAATGTAATTTTTTTAGGTTCAAACTAATTTGAACCGATGTTTTTTCCTGCAGATGTTATAACCTTTCGAAGAAAAGGTGTAGGAATTAAAGTGATATAGACTAGGAAGCTTGCTTCCATAGGCAATAACACTTGAAGTACTACGAAAGTCTGATAAGACTTATAACATCAGCAGGGGTTTTTCAGGTTTTTGTCAAATTATCTGTGGCAAATAAATCCGTGCGATCTACTAAATCTGTGTGACTTTAATTTGGGAGGTCGTTGTACTATACACCTTTTCCTTTCCCCACCCACCATGATTCTTATGGCAGAAAGGGACATAGGTTAATAACAATAAGGGTATAGGTCAACCAGTTACCTCCTCTACCCGAGGGATATTCATCCCGTAGAGTGCATGGTAAAGTGCACTATATCGCCACAAATATACTATTTTTCAACATTAAAACCAAATTTTATGTCAAAAAATACTATGTTCCAACAAAAAAAGACACCCAGCTTTCAGCATAGGTGTCTTCATCATCGTCACATTATTCACCGTTCCTCCAACGTCATAGCCACATTAAACAATAATCCCGCCCGTCCTACGTTATTTATAACAAAATCAACTTATTCATGTCCAGACAGCCGAGAAAACCATCAGAAACCGGTATCTTCCATGTGATGATGCGAGGTATCAATCACCAAGAGATCTTCTGTGAAGCAGAGGACTATTATCAGTTTATCAACACCCTCGACCGCATGCGAACCCAGTACGATGATAATGGCAACCCTTGTGGTTCCAACTGCACCTATTACGCCTACTGCTTGATGTCAAATCACTTTCATTTGCTAATCCGTGAACGAGAAGAGCCTGTTGGTGACACCGTCAAGCGCATAGCCAGTTCATACGTGTATTACTATAATCGCAAATATGGCCGCGATGGTCACCTCTTCAAAGAACGTTTCAAAAGTGAGCCCGTTAACGACATAGAATATTTCACCACCCTACTCCGTTACATCCATCAGAATCCTGTCAAAGCTGGTATCGTTACTGAGGTAAAGGATTATGAGTATAGTTCCTGGGGTGAATACGACGGTACTGTTGAACCTTTCTTTCAAATCTGTAACACACGAAGTGTCTTAAATCGTATTCCTTTCAAGGACCTCGAGGAATGGGTCAACGTCCCTCTGCCAGATGATGTCCATTGCCTCGATATTGAAGACTCCTCACGCCTCCGCCCTTCTGATGACGAAGTCATGATGCTTATAAAAACAAAAACAGGCGCTACAAACAGTAGCGCCTTCCAGCTGCTTGACGATGCCACCAAGCAACAAATATTCCTGGAACTCAAAGACAGTGGAGCCTCCCTGCGCCAACTCGAACGCCTTACCGGTATCGGGAAAGGTGTCATTCATCGCATCTGGACAGCAGGGAAATAACCCTCCTTTTTTTCATTTTTCCCTCACGCTACCCAGCGCGAGACACTGACCTCTTACCTTTGCATCCGATTATAGAGATTGTTCCATTTTCTTGAAATAATTC
>ERZ809504.72-NODE-72-length-14486-cov-37.514795_pt1 | contig 14486 bp, 19 predicted proteins | sample MGYA00521273_ERZ809504 | MGnify/ENA primary metagenome ERZ809504 (study PRJEB31581, sample SAMEA3312979) | metagenome | study: EMG produced TPA metagenomics assembly of the PRJEB8939 data set (Metagenomic analyses of Rumen microbiomes reveals...
TAATAAAATACCTACCTATAAGATTGTATACAAAAACCCCCATTGTATACAATTTACATATTGTATACAATTTGAGGGTTTGTGTACATCGTATTGAATTTTATATCATGTATACATTATATCTAAATGCTATACATTATTCAATGGATATTTACCAAATATACTGATCCATGTGCATGTCTGTACGTTTGCAGTATTACCATACAGTACAATTTCACCGTTAGCTTTGATACCTAACTGTACAGGGTAAGCATCTGCATTAGCTGGATTATTTGTGGTCCAGGCAATACCTGTCATATATACAGTTCTTGTATCTGGTCTATATTTCTCCGGGCATGTTCCAATTACATCACCAGAAGCAAATGTGGCGAACGCTGAACCTCCACTGTCAACAGTGAAATATCCGTCACCAGTACAGAATTCCAGAGTGCCATCAACACTGACACCTCCAATAGTAAGGCTAACAACACTTCTGTCTGGTTTTAATGTTCCAACTATTTCCCAATTACCATTGATATACGTAAGTATTTTATTATCCGTATTAGATATTGCAAATATTCCATTTTTAAGTGATATGATATCGCAATCATCAAATGGAAAATTATCTGTCAGGCCATTTTCCACTCTGTAAATATTATATCTGTAATTACTGAGTACGAAATATGTGCCAATGCTACCATCAATCGGTACATATTTGATAGGGTAATAATCAACACCCTTAAATGTTCCGATATTAGCAATACCGTTAAATCCGTAAAAATGTCCAACAACTTTCACCTGATCATCAACAGTGTCCTTAAAGAAACTTTCAATCTCCTGTAGTGACATATACGGCGATTCATTGAGCATTGTATATGTGGCAATATCAATAAATCTGAATGGCTTGTCCTCATCCACTGTTGGGATATAAAGAATACCATCAATAATACTTGCAGACTGAAGTGTTATATTTTCAGATGGTATTTTATGACTTTCAACAACACCACCGTTATAACCGCTGAGCACTGCGACAACAACGCCGTCAGCTTCGAACCATACAGCATACCATGTCTTATTATATGGAATAATATGTCTGTAAGCAGTGTTATATACGCTTATCTCGTTTGTCAGATCTGCCTGTAATGATACGTGATAGCCGGTATCAAAATCTATATAGATATTCTCACCGTCAGTATGGCAGCTGTTAGCATTTCCATATACATTAGACAGTGTTAACGAACTCAACATATTAAGATCTTTGTCATATGTGGCTATATATGGAATATTGCCGGCCGGATTACGACATACCAGATAATATACTTCGTTAATAGATACTGCGCACTCGCAATATGTACCGTTTATAGGAAGCTCAATATTTTTCCCGAAGGCAACATCCTTAATATTTACACCAAGCTCTTTTTTAAATAATGGCGCATAGTCTGTATATGTTCCAAAATCACCCAGAACATTATCGAGTGTCACCCTTTCATTAATAACATAATTACCATTCGGTATGATCACGTATTTAAGATGAGCACATGCTTTAAAAGCAGCTGTATCATCTGTTACGCCATCACCTTTTGCACCAAACATCTGTGGTGTGTAATAGTCTTTAATAGTTTTAATTGCCAGATCTTCAGTGAGCTTAACCTCACTTATGCTATGATCCTGCACTGTTGTTGTTGCTTCTGGATGTGCAGTGAGCCAGTTATCTACCTCTGCAGCAACTTCTTTTCCCCAGTTGACTACAAAGTCGGCCCACTGTTTTTCAAGATCTCTGATATTACGAAGAATATAGTCCAGATTAAGATCATGAAAATTAGTGTATGGAAACTGTCTGAATATACCCATGTTTATTACCTCTATTCTTCAGCTTTTTCTTCTTCAGCTTCTTCCGGTTTAAGCTGCTCCTTTACTTCTTTATCATCTTTATCTTCTTTATCATCTTTCTTGCTGTCATCCCATTCGACAGCACCGGTCATTGTCTGCTTAACTCCCTCTCCCGTGATAAATTCAACACTTACGATACAAGTTCCATCATCAGGATCAAATGAAGTATTGATATAAAGATTATCTGCAAATCTGCATCCACCTTCTAACATAGTATATACCTCCTTAATATATTAAAATACAAAATCTTTCTTTGAATGATTGAACAATATAATTTATAATACTGAACTCTGCAATATTACGTTCCTGTTCAATCATTTGCTGTGTAGTTGTAACACCGATATTACCGGTCCTTCTTGTGGTATGAGTGGTCTCATTTTCTCCGTCTTCACTGTGCACAAGATCATCTGATACATTAGATTTATTATTATATTCATTTAAATCTGTACCTGTTTTATCAACTGTATCAGTACCGGATTTTTCTATTTTTTCAGCATTGGCCCATGTAGTTGTATTAAACCCCTGGACAGCTTTGGTATCTGTCAGATCAACCGTTTCCTTATCTTTAAGATTACGTGTTTCAAGATTTGTGGAATTATCTGTGGTATCAATACTTCTCTGATCAGTATACCTTTTATTATTTTTACCGGATTCAATATCGACTATATCAGCATCGACATTCCATATTGGATTATATGTTAAATTAAGAGTATTGTAAAGCTTCTCCCATGTGTATTTATTTGATATACTCCATGCTGTTATAGCTAATTTCATGGTATCAATATTAGGATAAATTATCTCTAATTCGGCACACTGGAAGCATATCTCATTTATCAGTGCTTCACGATCAATGCCCTCCGGAATATTTAAACCATTAAATACGCTATTATCGTATTCATACATTCCCATTATCGACAGAAACATTTTTCACCTCATCTTTAAATCTTAATTCAACAGATATATTTAAACCGAACATTTTATTGGTTTTTTCTATACCTTCTTTCATTGTTTCAAGCCATAATTGTGCTTTTGTCTGTGTATCAATGTTATTGGCTTCGACTTCATTATCTGTCACACCGGATTTCTTTGCCATGTTCACATTAGGTATACCCACTTCTGTACAGAAACGAGCATCTATTTTCAGCATGTCATTGAGCATATCACCAGCGACATAATTCTGTTTAAGGTTATTCTGGAAAGTAGTCCATAATGGCTCACCGTTATCATCAAACAGCTTTTTATCTGCAAACACTGCCGGATTTCCATCATTGATTTTATCATACATTTTTTTAAATGATTCAGCTGTCGTTTTATCCTGGCATGCAAACACATAAGCAAGCTTACTATTTACCAGATTAACACCCAGGGATTCAGTTGCCAGTGAAAGAAGATCCGCATAATATGTAATGATATCCCAGCAGCTGCCATAATCCGGCTGCAGCTTTATCAATTCACAATCAACACCGATACGTGGTGTCAGATTACCTCTTAGCAAAGGATTTGCAATATTGACATGTGTAGGTCTATAAAATACATCATAACCAAACAGGCTGCAGTGCTGCGGTATCACTCCGAATTTATCCGTTTCGATAACTGCAACAAAACCCCAGAGAAACAAAGTATAAAGAAAGTAATCTTTACTCCATGTTTCCGGTATTCCTTTAAACTCATATACAGATAATATTTTCTGAAGTAAATATCTTCTAAAATACCATGTTTCCGCAGTGTCCTGAGTATGGACAGTGCTCGGGAATATTTTAGAATTATATCTGTTTATAAAATCATAACTGTATTTATTCATTTAACTAACTCCTGTTCTCGCTGCCATAGCCATCTTTTCATCAGCCATGTTTTTATATTATTGTTTCCATGAGGAGGCCAGGGCCAGGGATTACCACCAGCATTTGGATTATATATAAATCCCTGGAAAACATAACCGGCAGCGGGCAAATAATTAGGCGGATATAATGTTTCTGTATAGAAATAGGCACCACCATAAGCCGAATTGCTTGTAACGATACTGCCATCAGCATTTATCTGTTCTACTATGGCAACATGTCCATCACCAGAGAACGGTCCATCTGCAAAACATATAACAGCACCAAGTTGTGGTTCATTTCCTCTTTGATAACCGTCAGCTGTATATCCATACCAATCTTCAGCATTACCTGTACTTAAAGTTGGGGGATTGATATATGTTCGTTCCGGATCCGATTCCTCCCAGAACCTTCCCCACGCATAGCATGTACAGTTAGGCAGCCCATAACCGGCAAGATAAAAAGGATTCAGACTATACCAATAGGGATTGCCCATTATACCGTCATCATCCAGACGGGGTACAAACGGAACGATATCCATTATTCTAACTATAGCTATAACCGGCCTGTTTCTGGTGTATTCATAATCCATAAGCTGTTGCTGCGCTGAGTGATTATCCCATACATACGGATTGTCACCGTTCCATTGTCCGGTGATGATGAATATATGGCTTCCCAGATTTAAATCGTTTTTATCACCATCCATTATGATGTCACCGGCTAACAGGTCCGGCTTTGCCTGGTGCAGTGTTTTGTTTACAGGATAAATAACTTTCATACCGTCTGTCGGTCCAGTAACTTTACCCTGTTTATTATGCCATATATATTTGCCACTTGCCAGTATCCCTACTCTTTGCAGAACACAAGCGTTATATGTTACGCAAGTTTCCTTATATTGTGATTTCGGCACTGTAGGATTGTTTTCCCATTGATAAATGGAATTTTGTGACCATATGGCCTGATCCCTGCAGGCATCCATTAAGTCCTGTAAAGTCATGTCAGCACCTACTCATAATAGAAACCCGATTCCAGATAGCTCCGTATCTTTGCATCTTCTGTTGCAGTGCCGTTTATTGTAACATCACCGTCCTGAATTATCATGTAACCCGATAAATTATTAATCTGTCTGACTTCGCACAATGGTCTGCCGTTGTGTGTATTATCATCATCTACCGGTCTGAAGAACTGATGATCAAGACGGAAATCTCCATGATTAGCAGCGAATGTTCCTGTGGTTCCTATTGTATTAGCTCTTGGCATTAAAGATTCAACAGCATTACCGATTCCGGATGCTGCACCCAGAAAGCCACCTATATTACCCATTAATCCGCTGATAACACCTCCTGTGGCTCCTAATGCTGAACTTATACCACCTATATAATCCCTTGTTACACTGGATAAAGAAATGGACACACCGATCTGTGCTTCAATTCTATTCAACACGATACCGTTACACCTTATTACCAGTATACCCTTTCCGGTTATCGGATCAACTTCGATTTCTACACCTAATGTTGAGGCGTTACATGTAACCGAGCTATCAATATCTATGCAGCCGAAAGGAGGCACCGTTAATGTTATATTAGTATATGGCTTTGTATTAAGATAATTACCTCTTGAAATGGTATCCGGATGTTTCTGTATATCAAATGTAAATGTTTTATTTATTCTGCTCGTAGGATAAACCTTTTGCCCTGTTCCGGCTGGCCATCTGTAAACATTTATTGTTCCGCTTGTTCCCAGATTTGTAATATCCGCAGCTGCAACCGGCAGCATCACGCATGTTTTGATATACTGCATCGGATCAACAAGCGACAGCTGCAGACCGGCAGAAGCATCCATTAAATCAAAATCATACGCACTGTCAATAATAGTTGTCGGATCCGTCAGTGCCAGACACATGCTGCGAAGTCCGGCAGCATCCATGACATAATAATCCATAGAACCAAAGGCAGCGTCCTGTGTCACAATACCTACAACAAATACCCCGGTAGTATTCCAGGGATTAGTTTTGGTATCACTTGCAAATGATGAACCCGATTTAGCCGGATATAATGTATCTATGATATTACCGTTATGCGCTCCGGCTGCCCTCATTATATAAAGAGATGAGCCACCAATTTGTGTTTTATATGTTGCGAGCACATCAACACGCATAGATGCGGTCCATAATCTGTTTTCAAAATACCATTCCTCAATAAAATAATATCTTTCAAATGCAGGAATATATGCGTAATTATACTGTGATGGATCCGAAGATAGCCCCAGATCCAATTTAATAGACGGGTTCAATATTCCGCACCCATCCTTTAAAACACAGTTATATTCGGTACCTGTTCCAGTTGGCTGCTTTGTTGAATTATCTCTTTTACTTAATGTATATAGATTGACTTTAAAACTCATATTATTACACCAAAAGCGAGGATTTACGCTATAAAGCAACCTCGCTTAAACAAAATGAAGCAAGCTTAATCAAGCAGCAGAACGATACCTTTTTCGGTAAAATCATTATACCAGCGTTCTGTAAAGTGATGGAATGTATTCCAGTAACCGCCTTTAGCATTGAGCGGTGTAGTTGCGCTCCATTCATTAACAGTTGTGAAACCGAGTGCATCACGGTCAAAGATAACTCCAACAAGATTTGTGATGGTCTGCTCTGCAGCCGTCTTGATAGTGCCGTCAACATCCATATATGATGGAACAACATCCAGGGACATAGGATCTTCAATATTCTGCCAGAAATTTACACTCTCAATGTCCGAATAATCAATGAACTCCGGATGGAAAGTATCTGCCAGAACTCTTGCCTTGAGTGCGTTCATAATAGGAGCATAGATATACACCTTCTGCATATCGAATGGTGTGTGTCTGTTAATCTCTTTACCAGTGATATTTACCTGGAACTCGATTGATCTCTCTGTCATGAGTGATGTCCATGTTGCGATCTTTGCAAAGAGCCATTTGCAGAAATCAGGGAAATTAGCCGGATCATATACAGTAATAGCAGTAAGAGTTACACCTGTATCGCTTGCATATTCTGTGAGAAGATGTTTCACGCTGTTTGAAGCTGCTACCTTACCTCCGACAAAATTACCGATAGTCATACGTGCGATTGATTCATGTGCCTGTTCGATCATGTCAGATACATTCTGCACTACCATAGCCATAAATCTACCGAACTCAGACGGACCGGAAAAAGCATTATCAAGCTGATCCTTGAAGATCGTGTAATTTTTCTCATAGACATTCTGACCATAAAAATTGGTCTGAAGGATATTAGGCTTGTTTACTTTATACATGTCCTCACTCTGGCCATCTACAAGCTCGAACCTTACGTCCTGATCAAAATCCTTATCAGCGATGGACAGCTTTCTTACGATTGCTCCCCACTGTTCAGAATCCATTTTGATTCCACCGAACTTTCTGTTGTACGGTCTGATCGAGAAAATGGTACGGCTGACCATCTGTGTAATAGCATTGAGTACAGGATCATAACCGGCCTGAAGCACTGTTGTTGCTACGCTGACAAAATCCGCAGTTGTTACCGGTGCAATAGTATTGGTTTCTCCTGTTACCTGTTTTCTGATATTATTGAGAATAGCAGAAGCATCCTCAAAACTCATAGTATTTACGCTCATTCCTTAACCTCCGTTATTTATCTTTTTTAGTAGGATTGATTATATTAGCAATAATATCTTCACTGGTTTTTTCTTCATCTGCCGGTCTGCTGCTGTTCATAATATTCATGGCGGTGATCTCTTTACGCATATCATCGAACATATTACGCATTTCGTTGAAAACTTCCGTCATGTCCGGCTTCTGTTCTTCCTGTTTCGGTTCCTCTTTAGGAGCTTCTTTCATATTAAGGATTTCCTCACGTGTATAACCGGCATCCAGCAATTTAATAATTTCTTCATACTTCATTTTGTTTTCTCCTTTTCTTCATAAATACGATTCACTTCTTTCTGGACCGCATAATAATCATAACCGGCATTGGTCAATGCTGTTTTACGCTGAGCACCATTACCCCATTCGCCACGTATGACTTCTTTTGCGAGTTCATTAACAGTTTTATTTTTCGGATTACGTGATTTTATTCTGTCATAATCCGGAGTGACAAAACCCCTTATATATCTGGCATTGATTTTAATCGTTCTCCGCTTTACCTTGTTGGAGTAGTTTCCTTCTATCACATGTATGATACCATCTTTATAGTATTCGACAATACCAACATGATCAGCAACTCCTTTGCAATCGCCTTTCCCGGTATCATCCCAGTCATAAAGGACAAAATCACCTTTAGCTGGGATATATTTATCCGATTCAACCCAGATGTTCATTTCTTTGGCTTTGCTGATCATATACTGACATGCTGCCGATAAAGGAAAATATTTAACAGCTGTCTTTTTTCCGAAAGCCTGTATAGCGCACGCACTGACAAATTCACTGCACCACGGATCACTTCTCTTTGCGGTATAACCAAATGGTTTTACACTATTGAATATGTGAATAATGTCCGCATGTGCGGAACTACCTCCGACAGTGCCGATATATGATTTAGCCACATTAATAATATCATATCTTGAACTCATTGTTAACTCTCCTTATTGATGAGTAATTGTATCAGATCTTTTATACTTGTTAACACTGTAGTATTATCTTCTATTGTTTTACGCATACCATCAAGCTCGTCTTTATGCCGTTCCTCATTCTTATTTACCATCCAGAACATAGCGCAGCATGCGACGATCGGAAAACCTAATGATGCTATTAACTGTCCTAAAACCTGTACGTCCATTATTCCGCTTTTTTCCTCAATGTTATGATCATATCTTCACCGGCATTGTATTCGTAATAGTCCTCCGGTGCAAACAGTGTTTTGAAAAACGCAACACCGGAGCCAGCTTCAGCCTGTTCCATAGCATAAATGCCATCTGCAATATCTGAACCGAACATCTGTGTAAGGTCAAATACCTGTGGTTTATATGTATCGTCAGAAGTAGCTGTATAACCACTGGTGATTTGAAGCTGTAAATAAGTTACAGCATTTGCTGTACATTTCGCCATAACAATAGGGTTCCTAATATACAGCCTACCACTAAATCCCTCAGGCACATACCATGACGGATCATCTGAACCAGCTGGGTGTTCATAAGAAGAATTTCCTACGTCTATAAGATAGATATGATCTTTGAACCATGTCCATGTGATATTTTCCGGCACACACCACCAAATATTAGCAGTAGCAGTTCCCGAAACGCTTAATTCCTCATCTTCATAAGTAAATGTTATTCCGGATCCTGTTTTAGAATGATCATTAACTTGTAACTGATTCCACTCCAGTTCACCCAGATACATCATGCCTTCTTCAACATCACCGAAGAAATCAACCGGAACACCGTCCATAAATCCAGTTACACTGCATGTAACATCTTCTTTATCTATCTCCATATAATACCAGTCATCTGGAGTAAATCTTATTGCTGCTCGTTCAATCATATAAACCTCCTTAAATAAAGAGCCGGTGAATAATACACCGGCATGTGTTCGAGCCATCTTCCGGATGCTGCCTTGCTCGTCACCGGCTCCGGAATATGTAATTGTATACATTATCCCTATATAGTATACAATTCAAATAATGATTTAGTCAACATATTTTCAAAAATAACATTATTCCGCATATATGCAGAATATAACAGTAAACCATGATTTTTTCTGTACCGCATCAAATTAACTTCATCTGATTTGTATAATGGTGCTGTACCGGTCCTGTGCTCAGATACATAATAATTCCGCTGTGATTTATGCTTATATATGCTGATCTCACCAACAGTACATATCAGCTTATATTCTGTCAATGATAGCGATTTTATATTATCCTTACTGTTATATATAAAATCATTGGACAGTGCCATTTCCGAATATGAGCCTGTTGATAGTCTGTATAATGCAGTATCAGCTTTTGCTTTGCTTATCTTTGAGTGCTGCAATAATACAATAAGCACACCCCTTGATTTATCAATAAATAATTCGTTGCCTTTATTACGCATCTTTTCACAAATGCCCACAAGACCAAGCTCCAGAAAAATAGGATTTGCTATATTAAACGCATTAGCCAGACATAAGACCTGTAATGGCTCATTACCGGATATTTCTCTGTTTCTGTTTATTGTTTCATAAGCATTAAGAAATGCGCTGCCCTCATTTTTTAATGGACGCTCATGCTTTTCCGGTATAAATTCATCATATATCAATAACGATACGTCTGAAGCATCAAAACCACGCATATTTGATATAGTTGATAATGCACAAGTATAACCTAATATCTTTTCAGTTTCATCTGTTTCTATAACTATCTTTGCATTATATTTGCTTATGGCCCGGACCGTAATATTTTCATTCATATCAGTATTGATAACTTTATACGGATTGAACTCAGGCTTATTTATAAGATCGCATTGTGTTTGCGTTCTACGCATTAATATAAATCTTTTCTGATCTGTATATGCTGTAAGTAAAGCACCGTATGTTTTTCCGGTTCCTCTGCCACCCACTATAAAATTAAATGGCATTTTATAGCTCAGGATCTTCTCAATGTCTAAATAGCCATTATTTAAGTATATACTCATTCAAATGCCCTCCATATATATTGTGATGCAAGTTTCCATTTTTCAGGATCATTATTTTTTATTCTGCACGCATCATCTGTATAAAAAGGACATCTGCAACATTTAGAATGTTCTGAACACACAGATTTAATAACGTGTAAAGCCTTTATTATTTCTGACATATTACTCGTTTCACCGTTCATTAATCTATCCTCCTTATTCTGAAAGAATACCCATCACCATATTGATGCTTAACTATCTTCAAAACAGCTTCAGCAGCTTCATATGAAAACTCACGAATCCGAAAGTATTTATTATCAGTGAACCAATAATCGTTCTCATAAGCAGTACCCTTACGATGTATCATTATCCCATATCTGTGTAAATCATTAGCCATTGTTATGTCCTTTCCAATGTGATATAATTTATTTACAAACCTTTATACAAGGTTGTAAAACAAACCTTGAAGTGAGAAGTTCCCGCTTCTCGCTTCTTTTTTAGTAAAATTTAAGGCCGGTATCTTTACTTAGATCCGGCCTGTCCTTTTTAAGTTAAATTGTTTTACTCTACAGTGCATGTAATGAAATCTCTGCCGGCTCTGCTCTTGCCTCCCACTACTTTGATGGCTCCAACATCATCACCAAAGAACTTTACGATATCTGCAAACTCTCTGCGGAATGTTGCAGAAATGGTTCCGAAGATCTCACCGTCTACTGTTTCGATTGCCAGTATGTCACGGATCTCGCCTGTCTTGCTGTCAACATCGCTGTAACTCATCCAGGCTTTGACCTCCAGAACTGAATCCACTGCGTCACTCATCTTTTTCGTTTCCGGTGATTTCATAAGCTTGTACTGTGTTCTTGCGTCCATGTTTTCCGGGAATTTCTTTACTACTTCCATTTTCGTACTTCCTTTCTTGTTTAAGCTTCGATAGTTGTGATTGTTACGAGATACCCCTGTTTGCGTCTTATATCCGCAAAATGCAGAGCTTCATCGCGATATGAAAATATTACTTTCTCAAGAGTAATATTATCAGCTATAACTGTTATGAGATAATTCATTTAGACCTCCTTACATGCCGGTATTAACTTACGGTATTATTGTACCATAATTATTTTAACAATGCAAGCCATATATCCGGTCTGCTTAATATTCTTTTATATTCTCCTGTAAGGCCCAAAGTATATTGACTGTCACGAATCAGCACATTAGATGTGATTTTTAACGATTTTCCGTCAATATCTACATTAAAAGGCTCAGTTATATCATTATAAACGGATTCAGTACCACCGGCCTTGTAAAATGTGAAGCCCTCTTTAAAAGCTTCTAACCCTCCCCGATCTGCAAGCTCTTTAGCTCCTACGCTCTTGCTAACACCAGCCACAGTGATGTGCAGCTCTCCATCTTCATCCTCATAAGCATATTTTTTAGCTCCCATTGTGATGAACCTGCGCGCCTGTGAATCGTGCTCATATAAGCCTAAATAATGTGTTTTGCCTTTTGGATCCGTAGCATATCCTCCATTTTTAATACTGTCCTGTTTTCTGGACTTGTTGTATTTATCAAATGATATACTACCGTCATCAATGAATTTAACACTGTCAGTGTCGCAGTAAACAAAATTATATCCTACATGTTTTATTGCTTTCTCAAGCTCCATTCTGGCCAGTGCGCTGCACCATACCCCATGAGCATATACAGTAAATGCTTTTTTGTTGTGCTTCAGAAGCAGCTCCTCAGGATCCTCATCTTTAAGAAGCCAATCATCATCTATATACTCAATAGTTGTCTGAATAGGATTCTGGACACATAGACCGTAAATGCTGTTGAGCTTCATTTTCTGCAGCTGGTAGAAAAGTTCCTGGCCTTTAACATTTTTCAACTCAGTCTTAGCTTTAAAATATTTTATTATTTCTTCGCGCATCGGTTTAGGTAGCTTCCCATAACGAGTATGATAAAAATCATAAAATGTAATAGCATCATAATCATACTCATCTAGTATAATCTTTAGATCTACATCTGTTAAAGATATCTCCAGATAATTACTCCAGCATATCCTTCCGTTATCATTTACATGCTCACCTAAGTTTCTACATTTATGTTTTGGAATATAAGGGCATCCCCACATAGGGTCCTTTAATCGGATATTAGAAAATCCCACTCGCATCAAGCATGCTCTTTTACGTTTATATATCAATCTGCATGCACGATCAGCTGAGATATCATCTTCCTTTATCCATTTACCCATAGGAAAAAGCTCATTGATCTGCACATCCGGATAAGATGACACTCTATCATATGATGCTACATTTTCAATTATCTCATTACATAACCACCTGTTAGCGTGAGTATTGCCACCGCGATATGCTTCTGCAAGTATTTGATAGATCTCATAATCTGCCTGCATATCATATAACTCATACTTGTTAAAATGCCTCATGGCCCTTTTGATATCTCTCCGGACAAATCCTGTACTGGTAAAGGCTATGCTGTAAAAATTATCATGCTCGATCTGAAAATAAACTTTCAACGCTTCTACCAGTGCTTTTACATCTGTCACGCAGTAAGCAAGCTCCTGATCAGACAGCTCTGTCCAGGGATATCTGATTTTTTTATAGTTAAATTCTTCTCCGGATAATTTATGAGTAACACCCATTCGACTGGTAAACTGAGCCAGTGACATGTTAGTAAGCATGTAACTGCATCTAAATTCAAAATGTTCATGCATTTGACAGCGCAGCACTTTACGCGCGTCTGTAGCAAAGACCTCATCCGCAGCAAATGGATAGATACCTTTGAGATATGTAAACTCAAAACTGAGATTGTGAACATATATCATAAGATATTCATTATCTTTAAGCTGCTGCCGGATCTGATATAGAAACAGCTTGAACTCAGTCCATGTCCGGCCTATTATAGTCTGTTCCTCAATCTGGAATTGCCATATATACATATAGCTTTGATTGATTGAAAAATCATTTGTTGTTTCTATGTCAAAAGCACAAAACAGGTCCTTATATTTGCGCTGCGTATCACGCCGGCCAGGATTACCGGATCTGCGCTTCTGACATGGTGCTTTTGATATCATTTTATAATCAAAAGACTCTATCGTATTTATTTTTTCCATCTTTTTATAAGATTATCAATTCGGCTGGATGTAACTGTCGAGCCTCCTTTTGTTGGTATATCCTTTAAATTTTCCAAGTTAGCTACAAACTGTTCAATATTATCTATCAATTTTTCTCGCGGTATATCCAATCTCTCAGCCTCTTGCATAACATCCAGCACATCTGATCCGCGTACCTGAGTTTCAAGATGACGCTGTCGCACTTCTTCCATGAAATCGAAAAAATTATAAGCATCTTCATATGATTGTATGATGTCACCATATTTTTTTTCTTTCATAGTTTCGATAAACACATTAAGAAACGCCTTCTCGCCTTTCACTGTTGAGCGCGTATCGCGCAGCCATGCAGAAACATCTGCAAGCTCTGACGCTACTGTTGATTTAGATGATTCTTCAACACTTTTGATCGTTGGAAATCGATAACCGGACCGTGCTGTCATATTCAGATCCTGAGCCTGTAAACGTCCTAAACGTTTGTTAGCAATAGATCTAAGCTTTGAATATTCTCTCCGGATCTCTTTATCACTCATTTTGCTTATCTGATATGGACTATATAACTTACTCATCTGCATACCTCACCATTTCTTCATAAACCAGACGCTTTATAAATGAAGTCCTGTTAGGTTTAAATTTCATCAAATAATGATACAATAATGCGTCTGTTGTATCATCAAGATTGAAAACAAGCTTAACCTGTTTATAATTTTTTTCTTTCTGATAATCCCATGATGTTTTTTTAGTCATCTCTTGAAACCTCCAATAATGCTGCTATTAAAAAACCAAATAAGGCACCTACAACGAAAAAACCAATATCAATTAGATCGAAGAAAAGCATATGATCACCTCCTTTATGGTACAATAATTCTACCACTTGACCGAATAAAGAACAAGTGCTATATTGTTAATATATATTCATATGCCCTGGATATATTTCCCAAAATGTATACACTATTCAAGAACCCTCGATTGTATACAATCTGTAAATTGTATACAATGGGGGTTTTTGTATACAATCTTAATAGGGAACAGTACGGTGAACAACAGAAAGGTTGCCACCCTGACCAC
>ERZ809504.73-NODE-73-length-14485-cov-4.093209_pt1 | contig 14485 bp, 15 predicted proteins | sample MGYA00521273_ERZ809504 | MGnify/ENA primary metagenome ERZ809504 (study PRJEB31581, sample SAMEA3312979) | metagenome | study: EMG produced TPA metagenomics assembly of the PRJEB8939 data set (Metagenomic analyses of Rumen microbiomes reveals...
GATCGGTCTCGGCATTCCTGCTGAACCGCTCTTCCGATCTAGCTATCCAAGACCTGTGGGCCAATAGAAAACATGCTCCCTCCTGTCATAGGAAGGTATTCCTTTTTCCTTACATTCCTGCAAGAGAGTTCCATTGTCAAATGATACTATATACTCCTGATAGGCAACCTTGCCGTCGTAACCCCTTGAGGCTACCATGAGTGGCAGGGCCTCACCAAACTTGCTTACCCTAAACAGTTTGTTCTCAGCAATATAATAGGAATAGCCACTCTCAGATTCATTCGCCTCTTTCTTTTTTCTTGCAAGGAAATTTTGGATATCCATTTTCTCTTTGGCTGATACCTCATCCCCTGTATATTGAACAGGGTATTCCTTGGATGTCACTGTTATGGAGTCTGGCTTGAAATTCTGTAAGCCAACAGTCTGGGCTAATGTTACTTTTGTGCCATCCTCGTAGATTCTTACTACCTTGTCATCCTCAATTTTTACACTATAACTCATTTTTATGAAATATTAATCTTTCTAACTGCTTTGCTCTTTTTGCAAGTAAAATCTTCATCCTTGAAACATTCTACCATTTCTTTGGCCATGTCAGATAAACCGTTCTTCAACAGCCTCTTAACTTTGGTCCATGTCAGGTTATATCTTTGACGTACATACAATGTCATATTCACTGACTTGTTATAACCCTTTTTCAGATTACCACACGTGAAAACAACATCACATATTTTCTTGTCCAGTACAACATCCGAATTTTTCGTGACATATTTATCTGTTATGACATTGAACCTATGCCTGATATGTCTGATACATCTCTCGTATTCTTCTACCTTTTTGTCTTTGGTAGGTGTTGCATAGCAACTTAGCATGACTTCGATAACTTTAGGAGTTGTTTTATCTCCCGTCCTAAACTTTACTACCATACCCCTCGCCATGTGAAGGTCATTGGTCATGTCAGATAAATCTTTTTTATTCGTTCTTGTAGGTGTCATAAAAAAATAGATTGTATACTTAAAATATACAACCTATTTTACAAAATTCAACTTTTTTTAACACTTTTTTACTTTTCGAGTAAAATATCTCTGATTTCAAGCATTTTTGCCAGGTCTTCAACGATAGTTTCCTTGCAATACTCTTTACTTTCAATCATTTCCTTGATACCATCAAGTTTTTGGAGTTCCTTTGGGTCTGTGGTCTCTTCTTTGAGTTTCTTGATTCCAGACAAGCATTCATTCTTGAACTTATCAAGTATCTTCTTGTGTCTCTCTTCAACCATTGGAGCCTTGAAGTTGATAATATCCTTAACAAGTTCCCTTGAATCTTCCGTAAGCTGTGACATCTTATCAGAAAGTTTCTGAACCATCTCGTCGATATTTTCCCTTTTGTGTTTTTCCACATAATCTGCCACCTCATTCAAGGTGTTAGTGTAATCACTAAGGTTACTCATTTTCTTTCTTTCCGACAACAGCTTTGCACAGTTCTTGTAAAATTTCACCTCGTCTTCATTGATTTTGACGTTCTCAACATCATTATCAGCAAGCACCTCTGAAAATTTCTCAGTAGATTCTTTGATTGTCTTTCTGTCAATCTTCTCAATTGCCATATTAAGAGCCTCGGTAACATATTCTACAGCCTTACCCTCACAATTGTAGTTGCGGAGCGAATTGATAAATCTGAATTGTGATAAAAGGTTTGAATCTCCCTTGATTTGTTTGATGCATTCATCAAGTACCTCTTTGTTGTCCAATAACTGATTCTCTACTATATGATTAAGCTCCCCAAAACTCATACCTTTGTACTGTTCTGGAAGCATTGAAATGGCCTTGAACTTCTCGTATAAGTCGGCAGATTCTTTCATTAACTTATCCGTTAATTCAAAATCACCTTTCTGCATGGCTTCATTAATTTTAATGGCGTTTCTCTGCCATTGTCCAACGTATTCTTCGTATTTTTTTGACATGTGCAATTTTGTTTATAACATTATATATAAATATCTCAAACTATTGAACTACAAACAAATGGAGAAAATGATATTCTTATCCATACATGCTATCATAATTTTTGTTATCTAATCCACTGTCAAGAATGACTATGTGTGGCTTTTGGTCTCTATTCGCCAAACCTAAATTGTATAATGATATTAAATCCCCAATAAAACAATCTGATTCACGTATATATTCATCCAATGCCTTAAAGAATGGATGTTTTAGTATATATTGGTTGAGAGTACTTCTTTCCATGACTGTATAGTACTGGCCATATCTGGTCTGCCCTCTCTCGTAGTATTCCATACTTACAATAATACTGTAATACTCATTCATCCCCATTCCTAATAGTTGCCAAACATCCTCTTTTTTCAAAGGTAAAACGTATTCTGATATAATCCATTCACTATCTTCACTTTTACCGTATATCATTGGAAATAGCCCAAGATGCTCAAATCTCTCATAATGATTAAATTCTATATCGTTTTGTGTCACCCCGACATTGTCAAAAGCAAGCTTTAGGACTCTGTTATCATCAATCTGAAAAACAGCCCTTGAACTACCTTCCCCTATTGGCTTTCCCAGGTGCTCACAACAATACTCGAATTTATCCTCATAATCCCATATACCATCCAATTCCTTCAACGAGAATGAAGGTAGCATAGCTTCGAATAACCTTTTGTATTGAGATTCTGTTATAACAATATCCATTTCTTTTTTATATATAAATATCGTCACCATAAGCCAATAAAAAAGCAGTGAACATTTCTGCCCACTGCCTCTTTTAGTTTATCTTAACTTATTGGAAATAAGTCTCCTTGTTAGTCACAACCAATGAGAAGTTGATGTACTCAAGAGCCTGGATTGGCTTGAAGTAGATGACCGCATTAATCTGCTTCCTTTCTCTTGCTTCCTCGGAGAAGTCGACATTCATCTTCCACTTTTCGATTGCACGGTTGTCAATGAAGGTTTGCATCACACCGTTTACAATACTCCTAAATGACTTAACCGTTGCATTGTCGTTCGGCTCGAACTCAAGGCCAAGTGTTGCAATTGACAACAGCTTTCTCATTCTGATAAGTGTTCTCATGATGTCGATTCTGTTCTTTACATCGTCCTCTTCCCTAAGAGTCTTCTGACCGAATACAACTACACCCTCTTGAGAGAATGTCCTTACAGGGTTAATGTTGTTTTCATAAAGCAAGTCAGCCTCACCGTCTTTCAGGTTCTTCCTTGCCCTGATACACTTAACCTTACCTCTGGTAGTACCAGCAGGTGCAAGGTTCTGAGTTGTATTGCGATTATCACTCTCTGCCATGTTTCTCACAACGTCCTTAGTTACAGGGAGATATAGGTATTGGCCATTATCCTCAATCTTTACCCAAGGATAGTAAGTAGCAGCATAGTCACAGTGAATATCCTGGTCAGTGAAGTCATCGACTGAATACTCTACAGGCTGGACATCTGAATCATAATCACCACTACCACTCTCCTTGTCAGGTGTTGTAGTAATGTAGAATATGTCATTTCTGTCCTCAAGGATACCGAACACCTCACTTACAAGTCTTGAGTTGTTTACGGTATCAATACCTGGAGTTGCAAGCAAGTTGATATCAACCTCGTTAGGGTTCTTTAGCAATGAAACACCTGCAAGGTATGCATAGAAGTCAGTAGTGATTGCACCGCCATCCATGTTATACATTGAAGCATCGTTGAATGTACTAAAGCTGTCAAAAGCGTAACCGATACCATTGCTCTTGTTGATATAGCCCTTGTAAGCAGCAGCAGTGTACTCGTTAGTGTTAGTTCTTTGGTCTCTGTAGATATCCCAACCGTCAAAACCACCAGCAAATACCATGGTGAACTTACGAACCTTAACATCTTCGTAGATACAACCAATCATGCTATCCTCGTCAGCAATAACAGGGCTTTGGTTCAACTTAGAAGTTCTTGCATTGATACTTACTGTATCAAATACATAACCCTTCTCACCATCTACCTTGATATTTGGTAATGCACCACCAGTATAAGACTTTTCACTAAGTCTGCAATCAAGGTGGAAGCCATGTGAAACAAAGTCTGGGTCTTCGATGACAGACATCTTACCCTTGTATGTGAAGTAATCCTTGTCGTAACCTACGATATCAGAGATACCGAAATACTGTCTCTTTTTAGGCTTATCCTCATCATACATAAGGTTATACTGCATTGGAGCGAGGCTTACATTGCTTTCACCGCTTGTAGCAATCGTTGCAGCATCGTATCTTGGAATTGAATAACCGAGGAAACCAGCAGGTACAGAATTTGTAGCAGCAGTTGATTCAGCAACCTCAACGGTGATATATTTAGACTTACTCTCATACTCACCATCAATAGTACCAATCACAGTACCAATGTAATTCTTACCCTTGGCCATTGTACACTTGTCATACCTTTCCAATACAATTGGAGAAGAATCTGAATCATAGTAATTTCTTACTACAACATCAAACTGACCACTGTCAGGCCTGATATTTTCAATAGATACCTTAACCTCTGTAACAGAAGCAGCACCATCAGAGATAGTATGGAACCTAAACAACCTGTTAACTTCTATATTATTGGCATCACCCTTTGCATTTGACACAACCCAAGGAGTAGATGAGTATCTGAAACCGTTCTTATAGTCGTTAAGGTCACAAAGAACAGGAACTACTTGACCATTGCTGTACTTGTAGAATAGTCCGTCTTCGTAATTGTATACGATAGAGCCAAACTTACTGTTAATACCTGCAATTTTATGTGTTTCATCAAGAGTATCCAACGCTGTTACAAACTCTTCGTATGTTGAAGGGTCAGCACTTGAAGTACCAAGTACATCATGTACATCGTTTTTCTCGTACTCCCTGTAAACGTAGTGTCTTACACCCTCAGAATCCTTCAAGAGAGCAACTGTATAGATGTGGCCCTCTGTCAAGCCACTTGCCTTAACGTATGAATCAACACCGTCCCTGCCAATCTTTCTGAAATCCTTGAATTTATTAGCAATATTGCTAGTTCCACTTACGATATTACCAGTTTCGTTAATATACAAGCCAACTAAGTTACCATCACCAGTAACCTCAAGCAATCCGTTCTTCTCTACACGATTACCAGTCATGCTTGAAGTTGTACCTTCAAAATTGATAGTAACTGTAGGTGTCGCCTTCTTTGCTGTATTTGATTGATAATCAAACACATAAGAAGAAATACTACCATCGATGTTAGCAGGTGAACCCTGTGCAACAGAATAGAGGAATCTCTTACCGAGGTCTTTCTTGGAAAGTTCCTTGTCATACTTGGTGAGAATACCGTTTACACCCTCAAGGCCTGAATAGTCAGCAGAACTTGCTGGCTCGTAAGTAGTGAGACCACTGTTGATATAGTTGTAACCGTCACCCATTACGAGGTTTTCCCAAGCGACATCATATAATGTCTCAAGGAAAATTGGATAAGCACCGTCGTTAGGATTATTACCAAGTACATTCTCGATATAATCATTATCTGCCCTATTGAGAGATACAGGAATAGTGACAATTACCTTATTCTCGTTATTTTCTACAGAAGTTGGAGTAGTACCATCTGTTTGAGGATAAAGCACACACCTAATAGTAAACCTACCAAGGTTTCCTGCGGATGCAAAGAAGTTGCCCACTTCACCATCACTGAACTCGTATGAAGAACAGCTATTACCATTGTCGGTCAATGAAGCGTAAGGCTTAAGCTCGATTGCAGCCATGTTGTACTCCTTCGGTTCGCCACAGTGGTTGATATTGCCAACCTCAGCTACATCGTAGGTCAGTGAATCATATGCAGTAGTGCACTGACAGCCACCATCAGTAGTAACAACAAATTCAGGACGGAACTTGTAAGAAGCCTTTGCCCTGAGTACAGCGATAACATACTTCTGCTTATTCGCACCAGTACCCTTCTGTCCTGTAATAGCCCAAGCTGGACCTGCATTGTAACCAGACATACCGAGTACCCTCACAACGCAAAGCTGGTCACTCTTAGTGAGATATTCCTGTGCAATGTATGGAAGCTCGTACTTAGGGAAGTTGCTGCCCTTGAATTTCTCTGGGCTGGTTCCACCGAACACACTCTGTAATTCCATTTGGGAATGAACCCAATAAGGTTGGAAAGCAGGGCCTTTTAGTGTCTCACCGACTATACCAAGCTTGGTAATTCCCAATGAATTTGAAGCTTCTTTCATGTCGATGGCATCACTAACGTAGACACCTGGAGATACATGAACTTTGTTAATAGAATCTGCCATGTTTAATATATTAATTTAAATTCTTAATTTTCAATTCGTTAGGCTTATACATATTATAATAGCCAAACTACCAATTATATATAAATATCCATTAAAACCCCAAAAAAAATAAGGAAGTATCATATTTATCTACCTCCTTATTATATTATTTTTCCTCATCTAACAAATTCGGCTCATAACAGATAATTGTAACCGTTCCATCTTTGAATGGATTTTCAGTGGTAACGTCAATAAGCAACTCATCACCATCAACAAACTCAGCATCGTTGTTCTTAATGTCAATCTCTTCATATTCATCTTCTCCATCTTCCTTCCTGACCTTTAGCTTAATAGTATAATCCTTGATATTATCTGTCTCTACTTTCTCTAATATCCATTGATAGTCATTGCCTTCACTGTCAAATGTGTATTTGTTCGTGTTGTTACATGGTCCGAAGTCGAATGTCAGTTTCATTCTGAGATTATTTTCGTGTTCGTCCTTGTCTTCCATGTCACATACAGGTAAGCCTTCCTCTTCGTATTCTACCGCCTCACTGTGTCCGCTTATAGGATTGTATAACTCTTCAAATGGAATTTCTACCTTTTCTACAGTCATTGAGGCATCTTCGTTACATTCATTGTCATTAACAACATCCAGTTTGTATGTGCTTTCCTCTGTCTTTAAGAACTCAACAGGGCATTTCTTCTCGGACTTTCTTCTTGTACCACTTGCAACGAACTGCATCCTTTCTCTTATCGGAACTATCTTGACACTGTAATCTTCCTCTCTTATCATGAAGCCAGCTAATTTGATTTGATAGGTCTGGGAATAGAATTTACGGTCATCGAGTGTCCAATCCGATTCATCACTAATACTCTCTAATGTCAAGGGCATTGCAAATCCGTTTGGAAAGACATATTTCTGAATTGAATTAAACTGAATCTGCATTAATTGATTAAATTCATTCAGTGCTCTGTATGACGAAGTGACAAGGTTTATTGTATACATCATATTCACCGCCGTTGGCTGTTTCATTGTGTATATTTCCTTATGGTCATACCCATTCTCATCACTTACTATATTCTCGAATATCTTATAGTCTCTGTAACCTGGGATATTCATGAAACCACCTTGACTATCACCTTTTTGCGGATTGGGTTCCCTCGTAATAGTTTTGAAGTTTACTTCCAAGTTACCCTTATCGTCGATTTTCTCCCATCCTTGTCCATATTCATTGATTCTTTGTGTTGAATATAGTTTATAGGTAGGATATTTATAACCGTCGTACTCGAAATATAGCTCCTTGTCCAGCCAGTCGAACACACATTGGTCCATGTCGGCATATGTCACTGGTTTTGGGAAATGAATTCGTCTATCTAACGTCTGTTTTGTTAGATTTCGCCTTCTTTCCTTACCAATACTATGATTTCTAACCGAAAATTTCTTAAATATGTTCTTAGGTTGCTGTTGCATTATTTATTTTCCACTATTTTATAATAAATATGCAATTCTATCCATTGTCCAAAGAAAAAAGGAACCGACTTCTCACAAGCCAGTTCCCTTTCTAATTAAATTGATTAAAATTTTAAATGAATAATTTAGCATTTCGTTGCAAAATTACTACTTTTTCTTGAAATATGCAAATATTTTCTTGATTTTTTTACCCATCAAACACACTTTTCTCAACTGGAGAACAAATTATGTGTCTTGTTATTGGTTTAACTCCGAAAAGTGTGTGTGCATTATCGTAATTATTCTTTCCATCGTTCTCGACTTGAAAGTATTCAATGTGTGCTTCATCTACTCTGACACCTATAATATCACCAATCTTTATGTCAATATCCAGCTCAACTAATGTAGCTATCATCACACCTACCTTGAGTTTACCCATTTTCTGATAAACGCCAAGGTTCTTTGTCTTGTCGTAAGAACGTAATTCGGCTTCGTCAATATGATATGAACAAGGTACCTCTACAGGTGGAAGGTAATTGATATTATCTTTCGACGTTTCTCCATATAATTCGTCCTTATTAGTCTTGGAAATATCCACCCTGAACAAGATTACGGTCTGACCCATGTCTTGCTCAAGCAATTCTTTTGCCATTTCCACATCAAACCCTAACTGTACATCGTCATAAAAGAAACTATTCCTTTTAATGGGTACTCTTTTTTGCTGGTTTACCTTATATTCTATCATTTCAGTGTCTTTTATTAATAGTAATATCGGAATTTCTGAATTGTTTTTCTATTTGTCATCAGATTTTCCTTGTTACTTATATTTGTTTCGGTATACTGTTTAATATCACTACAATTCAATTCAATGAGGACATCGGTAAATTCTCCCTCCTTTAATATGTCCTCAGCTTTAACGTTAGCTCGATTATCAAAATACCAGACTTCTTTGAAGTAACACGCCAAAACTGAAATATCGGGAATCATTTGAGAGTCACCGCTTACAAGCAAGATTCTATTGCTATCGACATCCTTGTTTATAATCCTTGAACACTCATGAGGGTACCTGTATAATAAATGATATTCCGTCAATTCACCTTCCTTGCCCTGTATTAGTTCGTCGAATGTGATATTTTCCTTATATTCACCCCTGTTATACCCGTACACGTCAAAACTGAACTTTTTCTTAGGATGTAACATGGAAATATCAAAACCTCCTGAATACCTTTCTTGTAAAAAGAAGTCATCTTCTTTATATCCGAACTTCAATAGTTTTTCGAGTAATGGCAGAGAATATTTCCTGTGATAGGGGTTAATGAAATGGTTTTCATTCTTAGGCCATCGGTCATACATCATACCCTTCGGAGGTAATGGCAGTCTGTATATTGTTTTACCTTCTACATTATAATTCACATAACGGTCATAATCCAATGGATAGCAAATGTATATGGCTTTATTTAATATCTCTCTCTTTGTCATCACACCCTGTTTATTATAAATAGAAAAGTAGGCGATTTCTCACCTACTTTACTTATATAAACACTCATACATTTTCAGCCAATCATCAACATCTAAATGCTTGTATCCCCCTGTCTTTTCCGCATAGTCTCTGTAACTCCCAGCCCCATAATGAACTATGAAATTCTGAAACTTTATACCACCGATAGGTAGTTTCTTTTTCATAATGTCCTCAAGAAAATATGAACCTGTATCGTAGTAAGGGAAATCGTGCTTCACTCCCCACATCAGGTTTTCATCACAGAAATGCACGTTGTGTTCTTCACACATTTTCTTGTTAATAAAACATATAAAAGGCACTACCCTTCCCCTCCATTCATTAAACGGAGGCCAAATTTCAGCCACGGTACAGAATTTTTCATTATGAATAACATCAACTCTACCTTTTAGTAGTACATCCGAGTCTAAAAGTATGAAATTCCCATCCATTACTTCAATACATTTATCTATCGTCAGACAATGCTTGAAACTACCAAAATTATTTCCTGTGTTATCAATTAACTCATGACGTGATAACACTTCATCGAAGTTGATAATCTGACCTTTGGTGTTATCAATGACATTTACATTATCAAAGGTGTTAACGAACGGCTCTTTGTCACTATTGTCAAAAACAGTGATTTCAGCATCATCATGCCATTTATTCACACTTTGGATTGTCGCATCCGTCAGCTTTTGCGTATTAAAATTTACAATACAAAACTTCATAACATTTGCTTAATATTTTCCTCAAACACATTGTAGGTGAAATTCTCTTTATAGATTTCCTTCCCCCTTACTCCGATGTCCTTCAAAAGTTTTTTATTCCTATAACACCACTCCAAAGCTTTTAATAAGGAATTGTTGTTATACTCACAGACAATTCCATTCTTCTTGTTGTCAATTAATGAATACGTACCAGTATTCTCACTTACCAAGACGGGACAACCCATCATGAATGCTTCTGCGCATACAATCGGCATCGGGTCATCCATTGAAGGGCACATAACCAAATCGAACCTATCATAGGACTTCATTATCACATCGTGACTCATACGTCCAATATATGATATCTTGGAATTTTTATTGACTATCTTCTCTGCATAACCTCTATCAATACCGCCTATCAGAATAACTTTTATATCAAACTTTGCGTTTTTGACTGCATCCATTACTAAGTCAATACCCTTTCTTTTTTCGACAGTACCTATCATGCCGACGGTTAAATCATAATGTTCTCTATGATTTCTTTCGTGTTCAATATGTTCGATATAATATGGAAGGATTTTTATCTTTTTGTCTGTATAATTTTCCGTTATTTCAGCAGAATAATCGCTTACACAGTAAACTTCATCAACATAATTGAAAAGTTCGTTGAAATTCAGTTTTCTACCCAAACCGTAAGCAGTATCTGTCTTGCTGAACAACTCATAAGCAAAGAAGCCTTCGTGTACCCATGCTATCCTCTTTCCCTTGAGGCTTTGTGTATTCTTTGCACTAACCAATGATACGATTGTGTTGTATATAACCACATCATAATCCTCTTCGATTGTAACTTCTTTCTCTCCGAGTAAATCATGCTTGAATATAACAGGAATATCCTCTTCCTCGAACTCATCCTTCAGTTCTCCACGAAACGGGCTGTACACGACAACTTCATGTCCCAAACTCCTGAGACATTTTGCCATGTTGAATAATGCCCTTGGAGCACCACTTAAACCTAATTCGTGTGTAAAAAGAGCTATTTTCATATCTTCAACTTCTCCTTTTTAAGGTTTTCCTCAAATTCTTTCCTTATTTCATCATCACTCTGGAAGTAGTGAACGCCGAATCCACATCGTTTATTTCTCTCACTGAGCCTTTCTTTTAACTGACCGTATCGCTTTATCCTATAATCAATACCGAGGTTTTTTAAATGAACCAGATATATCCCATCATTGAGCATACCCATTTTCCCTTCACCTACATGCCTACAGAAATGACATCCTGCGCCATAATTCATTTCCTTTATGGCACCTGGCTTGAATAGAATGCACTTATGCAAGTGGTTTCTTTTATCTGGAACAACACCATCAGTAATCTCATGACATAGTTTACCTTCATCGTATTCTGGAAAGTCTTTGGACCATACATCCGTCCATTGTGGGGCAATCACACTAAAGTCGTTCCTATCTAAATTGCTTAAGAATTCGGTCAAGTTCCTTGAGTAAAGGCATTCATCGAAATCACATACAACTACCCAATCAGCATCACTGCCTTTCCAGCAATCATTCTTGATTTTCAGGTTTGTGATGTCATCAAAGCCCTCTGATTCTGAATCAAAGTGCTCAATCGTAATCCAATCAGGATACTGTGATAACAATTCAATACTCTTATCGGTAGAACCATTATCATAAACATAGACATGCCTTGCGAATCTTTTCCAATATTGGATGACAAAAGGTATTATCGCCTCTTCGTTCCAGCATAAGCAATACACGTCAATTTTATATTTTTCTTCCATATCAATCAAGTTAATTTTTCCTTAATCCAACCTTTACAATATTTTGCCTTGCTGTCAATACCACTTGTCGGATTGAACCATAAGTCAGGAAGCACTACCTTTGCATCATCTCCACTTAGATAGGCTGACCACCATGAATAGGTACTTGGAGGAATAATATGATTCTTGCAGCAAGCTTTAATTCTCATGGTTTCTACATCGTCAGGTTCATCTAAGAATCTGACATTAGCACCTTCAAAATTCAAATTAGCCTTACACCATCCTAAATCATCCCCACTAACCAAGACATCCTTACCCTTGAAATACTCTGAATAGCATTTTTCGTACCATTTCTTGTCGGGCACAATGAATATCGAAGGTAAATAAAGATAATCACCTCTCCTGACAGAAACAGATACAGTGTCACTTAAATCACCGTACTTCTCCTTTATTCTCTTATTATCTTCCTCTGTGTTACCGAATACGCCTCGAACAAGTTCATCATCATAATATTCGGCTGATTGAAAATACCCAGTAAACATTGTATATTTACAATCTTTATATTGGTCAACGTCGATAACAATCTGACTATATGGGTCTTCGATTTTAGTAAAACTACGTGCTACATCTATCGGGAGGAACTTAAACTTATCATATATAAATTCGTATGGCTTCCACACAGTAGGATTTGGATGATTCACGACATGACTTGTTACCATGAATTCATGGTTGTATTTCTTGGCAAAAGACATCCCAGCAGCAATCAAACTTAATTGATTACCTAACCTATTGATTAAAGACGAGCAAACAATTCCCATAATTCACACAATATTTAAGCTTATACGTTTCGGTTTATCTGTCCACGGTTTAATCGTGTTTATAACACTTTTTTCCTCTTTCATCAATGCCTCTATACATTTTCTCGCATTTCCCGACAATGCCACCGTCCATAAGGCATCTTCCTCTTCCCACCAGCACCATGTCTTAGGTTTTTCTACGGGTTTTCTATTGCTCATAACAAAATCCTCTTTTTGGCTAACATTTCCCTCACTTCTTCGTAACTGTCACCGAATTGAAGAACAAGCCTACCCTCTTCTGGGTATGCATCAAGGCCAAGCAGCGACTCGTAAGCAAGTGAAACCACACCGTCCATACAATCCTGCATCGAAAAACAACCACATTCACCGATAGTATTCAGCTTGATGGCTGTCTTAATCTTATAGATTCTTGATATGTACTTCTGTTCAGGCTCAAGGTTGTTACAGAGGGCTGCTGGCTGATAGTTAAAGCCTTCTCCCCAGAACTCATCAATGAAATAAGTGAATATCAACTCATAGATATTCAAACCTCCAGTTTCAGTACCTATCAACCTTACGAAGCCAAGCTTTAAGTCTTCTGTGTCAATCTCATCCTCTATGTCACTACTCCTTTCATTAGGGAAGACGTTATCACTATCCATCTTACCTTCATAATAGCCATCATCCTCTTCATGGTTGATGTCAAACTCCCTGAAATCTATATTCTCGTTCATATTTTCTCGGTTAAATCAATTAAAATATAGCCAATTCATCAACAAAAGCAAATTACTTCTCCTTTTCGTTAATGATGATTTGCTTGATAACATTTTCTTTTGCCTTTACACGTTCAAACATCCTTTCAAAGAATGTACCTTTGAATAATTGATAATAAATCAAGACATCCCGTTTCTGAGACAACCTGTAAATTCGGTCCTCTGCCTGTTCGTTTTCACCACTCTGCCATGAGAAATTGTTGAACACACAGATATTGGCACTTGTAAGAGTTAATCCTACACCACAGGCTGTAATGTTGGCAATCATTACCTTGCAGTCAGGGTCTTCCATAAAGTCCTTTTCTGCCTTTATCTTATCCTTTGGACTTAACTTTCCGTTGAAAATGGTACAACAATCCTTGTATATCTCCTTGAGGGCATACAATTCATTGTCAAAACAACAGAAAACAATAACTTTCTCTCCGTTTGCCAAATGTCTATCAACAATTCTCTTGGTGTATGGTATCATCTCCCTGGCAAGCCACTGTCTCATGGCCACACCTTCAATCATAAAGGTAACTGAGCCATTTCCTGTTTCCTTTTGCTTCTCCACAAAGGCATTATATTCCTCTTCATACCCAGCCCTTTGCTCCTTAGTAAGTTCATATTCAAGTAACTTAACTGTTTTCTGCACTATCTTGCCGAAATCCTTCTGTTCTCGCCTAAGATAACAGGTTTTTACCCTCTCATTGAGCTCATCAAGATTAGAACTGCCACTATGTACCCAAATACTCTTGGCATTCTTGTCAAGGAACTCATCCAATTCCTCTCTTTGTTTAAAAGTAAGGTCATACCAGCTTGAAATGCCATTCTTTTTGAGGAAAACCTGTGTCCACTTGTATTTTTCTCCCTTTACGAACACTTTTTTACCATCACAGTAGTCTTCGACATACTTTTGCCAGTTGGCCACAACAGGAGAGTCTATAATTCTCAGGATATTGTAAAAATTATAGGGATTATTGGTTATCGGAGTACCAGTAAGGCAGAAAATAGCCTTCGGATTACTCCTTTTGACAAAATCAGATATAATTTTATACCTGTCAGATGCCATATTGGATAATCTGTGAGCCTCATCGATGATAATCAGGTCAAATTGAGACAAAAACAAGTCAGAATTATTCATTGCCTTCAAGACAACATCTTTTTTCCTCGATTTAACTACTTTCTGCTTGACTACATTGTACACATATAGCTAGATCGGAAGAGCGTCGTGTAGGGAAAGAGT
>ERZ809504.74-NODE-74-length-14370-cov-7.092001_pt1 | contig 14370 bp, 12 predicted proteins | sample MGYA00521273_ERZ809504 | MGnify/ENA primary metagenome ERZ809504 (study PRJEB31581, sample SAMEA3312979) | metagenome | study: EMG produced TPA metagenomics assembly of the PRJEB8939 data set (Metagenomic analyses of Rumen microbiomes reveals...
GAGATCTACACTCTTTCCCTACACGACGCTCTTCCGATCTAGCTATATTGAGAATCTTGCCATCATTGGTGTAATAGTGTAATGACTTCGTAATCCTCTTGCTATCGTCAAGTCCCGACAGCATCAGTAAAGACTGTATTGTGAATACAGTTCTTGGACTGCTCAAGACCACCTGAAGTAGATTGATTTGTGACCCCATAATACGATTAATTAGTATTTTCAGTTCACAAAAGAACAAATAATAATTGAAACAACCAAACTTTTTACTAAAAAGTGGTCATGAAGGTCATTAAGGTCATTTGTCATTAAGGATTTCATATCTGTACATCATCCATCATACATCTTCCATCATCCATCTTTTATTCCCACACCACTAAGTCACGAGGAAGAGCAATCTTCTTGGAATCGTTTCAGGACTATTGCCCCTATTCTTCTTTGTTCAAAAAATATTGTTAAATGTTTTGTGTAATAAAGAAAAAAGTGTATATTTGTGGCAAAAATCTGTAGCTTGCTACAAAAATATTCCATAAAATATGATTTTTGAACGTAAAACATACCTACAACAACTTGTCTCAGCAGAAGGAAATGGGATGATTAAAGTGATTACAGGTATTCGTCGATGCGGTAAGTCTTTCTTGCTTTTCAATATCTTTCATGATTACCTAATAGGAAAAGGAATTCAGGAGAGTCATATCATTCAAGTGAATCTGGAAGACCGTAGGAACAAGCGGTTACGAAACCCCGATGCGTTATTGGAATACATCGACAAACAGATAACGGATAATGAGATATATTACATTCTACTGGACGAGATTCAACTGGTACCTGAGTTTGAGGACGTGCTGAACTCATATCTTCACGTCAAGAACACAGAGGTATATGTGACTGGTTCGAATGCGAAATTCCTGTCGAAGGATGTCATCACAGAATTTAGGGGACGTGGCTGGGAGATTCGTGTGCATCCATTGAGTTTTGGCGAGTATTATGAAGCTGTAGGAGGTGAAAAGGCTGCCGCATTAGAGACTTACTATTTATATGGTGGGCTTCCTGGAGTGATACAGTTTGATACACCTGCAGAGAAACAAAACTATCTGCGTGAGATATTCGAAACTGTATATCTGAAAGATGTATTGGAACGTCATCATCTGCAGAATTCAGATGGTATGCGTGAGCTAATACGCATATTAGCCTCTAGCATTGGCTCAAGTACTAATGTGCGACGGATTGCGAACACGTTCAAGTCTGCTGTTGGCATTGAGATAGGGTCCAACACTATTTCGCGTTATCTTGAGCATTTACAAGATTCGTTTATCATTAATGAAGCGTTGCGTTATAACGTGAAAGGACGCAAGTATATCGGCACAGAAACAAAATACTATTTTGAGGATTTGGGCATTAGAAACGCTATCCTTGATTTTCGCCAGATAGAATACAACCACATCATGGAGAACGTAGTTTATAATGAATTACGAAAGCAAGGATATAGCGTGGATGTTGGACTTGTTGAGACCATCAAACGTAATGCAGAAGGCAGAAATGTACGTAGCAAACTGGAAATTGACTTCGTAGTGAATCGTCATGATGAACGCATCTATATCCAGTCTGCTTATGCATTGCCGGACAAGGAAAAGGTGGATCAGGAGCAGGCTTCATTATTGAAAGTACCTGATGGGTTCAAGAAAATGATAATTGCTGGCGATCGCTATCGGTCAAATTATAATGAAGAGGGAATTCTAGTAATGGGCATTTTTGATTTTTTGACCAACTAAAATCATCCCTCAGCCATCAGCCATCTTACATCTTACATCAGACATCTCCCCCCTCCCACACCACAAAATCACGAGGGAGCGTGATTTTCTTAGGCTCACCACGTAAACCATCGATATAATAATGACGGGCAAGATGGTCATCAAACTGACCAATAAAGGCACCACGAATCCTGGCACATTTCTCATTGATGGAGTTCAACATAGGATTTGTAACATCCTCAATGCTCCGCAATGCCCTATCCGACAATCCCCAAGGTCTGACCTCAGAATATATCTTCGTCAGCTCTTGCCTATAAGCAGGCAGATTTTTAAAAGCGATCCCCTCCGGATGCTTCAGGAACAACAGATATACCGCTTTGACTAAGGGTTCCATGTGTACCTCTTTGCGCTCATCACCAAGGAATATCTTGTAGTTCTTGCTGATGAACAGTTTAACCAAAGGCTGTTCTGTATGAAAAAGAGCGGTTATCTCTTTCTCGCTCATGCCATACTCCTTAAGTTTCTGAACCTTCTCCTTCACTTCTTTCAAAAGCTTGTGTTTGTCTTCGTTGTTGTGTGTGTTTGTCATAGTAGTTTAGTTTTGTAGTTGTTATTCTTGTTTCCTGATTATCTGTCACGTTTCACTCGTCTGTGAATACCTGCTTTCTAATCAACCGAAGCAGGTATTCAACAGCCTTTGGTGCCTTCTCACGTGCCGTTCGAAGCCTCTGAGCAAACTCACCCTCAGTGATGTCTGAATTGAAATCATCCACTAACTCACGAGGATCATCCGATGCCTTCACCAGCGACAACCCCTTACGCTTCATAAGGTAACGAAGAGAAAGAATGCCCTTATCGTATTTAGGTCTTGCCTTTAGCAATTCCTGCATCAGATTCAGTCCTGGATCGCCAACATGCATCTCATTAAGCATAGCAATCATGTAAAGAACCTTCACATCAGGAGTTGACATGTCAAAGACATCGCCCATCAGTACGTTCACAGCATCAGCCTCTTGATAGCGTTCAAGTTTTGCAAGACAGCGAGACTTCACATAGAGTACCTCTTGACACTGATGTTGCGCCAGTACACTATCTGCATAAGCCAAAGCCTGCTCATACTTTCCTGCATAGAGGCTTAGTAAAGCAACAAGGAACTTAGACGCCCAATGATCTGCGGGTATCAATTCTTCAGGTACCTCATCAATACATCCGAAGAGATTTTCGTCACAGATGACTGTGTCAAGAAATCGCTTTGCCTGTTGCATGGCTTCCTTGATGTCACCATCTGCAGCTTTTTTCTGTACCAGCATCAGGTATTGCTTGGCAGCCTCATCATAGTCATGGTGGGCAAGCAATTGATAGACAGCCTTGCCACTCTCTATCTCGTTGCTGATGACATGCTCGTCATTATAGCCACTGGCATACGATAACACTTCACGACTCGTATGAGCATACTGAGGAATGATAGGACGTGAGAGGAACAAACCATCAAGCGAACGGACACGACTCAGTGCCACATACAGTTGACCAGCAGCAAACATCCCTCTACTCAAATCAAGATAGAGTTTGTCGAAAGTCATTCCCTGACTCTTATGCACAGTGATAGCCCAAGCCAATCGAAGCGGATACTGCGTGAAGGTTCCCATCAGCTCCTTCTTCATCTTTCGCTCCTCCTTGTCGTATTCATAACTATACGACTCCCAAGAGCAGTTCGGCACCACATAGGTCTCTCCACCTTCAACAGTTACCTTTATCTCGTCTTTCGACAACTTGGTCACTTTGCCAATGGTGCCATTCACCCAACGCTTATGCTGGTCGTTGCGAGTGAACATCACCTGAGCACCCACTTTCAGTTTCAAGGTCATATCCACAGGGAATCGCTTCTCCTCGAACTTTCCTGTAACAGTTCCCTCGTAAGTGTATTCCTCTGCCTCGATCTCTGCCAGACATTTTTGGTTAACCGAGTCGGCAGTACAGTTTCGAGAAGCCAACGTAATCACCATACCATCCTCTTTCGTAGGCTGGCACACACGCTCATTTAGACGCATCAAAATCTCAGGAGTCGTCTTGTTCAGACGAACACTCTCCAGAATCTTGAGGAATGCCTCTTCTTCCTGACGATAGACCTTCTGGAACTCAATCTTCACCATACGCATGCGCTTGATGACATCTGCCTTGTAGAAGAAACAGTCATCCGTATGATAAAGGTCATGCATCAAATCGCTTTCCACACCCTTCTTCAGAACAGGGGGCAACTGGAACATATCACCCACGAAGATCATCTGCTTGCCACCGAATGGCAACGAAGAACGAAGTGTTTTACGCATCGTATAGTCGATGGCATCAATGATGTCACAACGTACCATCGACACCTCATCTATAATAATGGTGTCAGTGTGGATGAGCGTCAAAATCCTTGCCTCGTTCATCTTACCCAAAGTGCCAGGAGTACAGACATCCATTGGTAGTCCGAAAAACGAGTGAATGGTGTCACCACCAGCCAAGATAGCAGCCACACCAGTAGGAGCCAGTGTGATAAACTGCTTATCCACCATCTTCTGCACATTGCACAAAAAGGTCGTCTTACCTGTTCCTGCCCTACCTGTAAGGAAGAAACTACTGTTAGTGTTGGCAATCAGTTCGAAAGCCATCACCTGCTGCTTGTTCTGTGTGTCAATCATGTTCTCCATAGTTATCGCTGTTCTAGTTTGGGGAGTATCTGGGTTAAACGTGTGTTGAAGTCTGGATCAAGGAAGCTCTTGTAGCATCCGTTGATCAGTTCAGAGACCTGTGCTGCAATCTGCTCTTTTGGAGTGCTGATCCGCTGAGTCTTCATGATACCAGTCAGGTAATCCTTCACCATCTGCTCCGACTCCTGACGGATGAAGTCCTCGTTACGGAACACCTTATCGAAATCGCGCTTCTGGATGAGTTCCATCTTCTGACCATTGAAAGCATAAAGTTCAATGCTGTCGATGTAGGTCCAGTTATGATAGAGTCCCACCTTCTCTACGATGACAATCCGATCGCAAAAACGGATGCCAAGGTAGTAGCGATGTCCGTTACTACTCTCGTATTCATCACAGATGAACATCTTCTGGCTGTCATCCCATACAGGTATGTGGACACGTGGGCTGCCGAAGGTTGGCAGGATACTGTCAAACAGATTCTTGTTGATAGCTTTGGTCAATGTAGCCATAGTCTAGTCGTTTTTAATGGTTAAACTTTTGTTATCCTATGTCACAGGCAGTTGCCCTTAGGCTAACTGCTTGCGTTGGGTCTCCTCTACCATGCCTCTTGCGAAGCTAGCCAGTTCTTGCTCGCTGACACGCGCTCCCTGCAACTTCAGTTGACCTTCTAGGAAGCCTTTCAGCATCAGGATGCTCTGCTCTTTGGCGAAGTACTCGTTGAAGATGCGGTAGTCGCTGCCACCCCAGTACTTCTGTGCGATAAGATTCGCCCTCTGCCCATCGAAGCAATACAGCTTGATACCATTCAGGAAGGTATGAAGATACCCTTGCCCGAGGTCGTAGTACACCATCAGTCTGTTCGACAGACGGATAGCTTTGTAGTACATATTACCCGCTGCACTTGTGTATCCTTGCGAAAGAAACACGTTCTTTGCTGCGTTGTAGGTCACTTGCTCACCAGAGAGTGCTGGCAGAGCCTTGGTTGCGATGGTCTGTAGTGCTGTGTTCATCATAGTATTCATCCTGTTTTAGTTCCCACCACTAACGTTTTGCAGCGTCAACTCTGGGGTGGTTTCAGAGATTGACGCTTTTAATGGGTTGTTCAGTTATCTCCACCCATATCCAGTCTGTGTCAGAAGGTCCTCCATCTGTATCTGTCGTTCAATGAACTCTGCTTCTGCAGTACACAGAAAGTCTTCCATCTGCATTTCTCGCTCAATTGCTTCTGCCTCTGCAGAACACAAAAGATCTTCCATCTGCATCTGTCGCTCAACATAATCCAACTCCCCCTGGCATATCAAATCTTCAATTTGCATTTCTTCATAGAGGTTATTAACTTGGGCTGTGCCCTCACTTGTCATCTGAATCAGGTTCATCATAGTTTATTCTGATTAAGGTCCCACCACTACGCATTTGCAGCATCAATCTCGAGGTGGTATCGATGATTGACGCTGCAAAGATAAGGCGATTTTCGCAACCTTGCAAGAAAAACAACCTTGCGAACGGTTCCGTTCTACTTGGAACCGTTTTTTATTATTTTGTAATGCACATGTCTGCCATCAACCAGTCACTATCTGGACGAGTTATTAATCGAGCATTATTATATGCCATTTGCAAAGTAAATATAGTTCGACCAACATAATTGTTTACTCCACTAGCTTCATCTACTTTGTGCTCACAAACCAAAGCGACATCAATTACCCCCTTCTTTTCAAGAGCAAGAGGCAGGAGAAGTGATAGCTTATGATCTGTAACATAATAGACAGGAATTGCCGTTTTATAATTCCATGCGACACGACTGAGTGCAATATCTAACGCATTTTTAAATCTCGTTGTCAAAAATTGCAGCCAATCTTCATCATCGTAGATTGCCTGTGCTAATTTATCATAATAAGCACGTCGCTGAGGCTTGGGCAATGCATCAACATCATCAATAAAGGAAAAACCTTCTGTTGCTCCCTTTTTAACAAAACCAGTGGGAAGGCGTTCTATGTTATCCTTAATTATGTGTTCCCAGTTAATTGTAGGTTTTTGGGCATTACAATCATAATACAAATCACTTGGATTAGTAAAATACTCCGCACGAATTGGCTTATATGCAAAATCCGTTATGATATTTTGATAATAGCTGTTTGCCGTAGCGAAGGCAACAAACACCCAAGGCTGTGTAACAGATGCATATTTACCTGTATTGCGACTAAAAAAGGCATAAATAGGATCATATATGCTATCAACTAAGCCTGTATTGAAAATGGCATTCTTATCATTTTCTAGAATTTTCAGTCGAGGTTGACGATTCTCTTTTTGTGCCTTTTTACGCTCAAGATCATCCTCGTATTGTAGCCTTTCAAAAGTATATGAAAGATAGTTTTTCAAAATAGGCTTTGTCAGTTTGTCTTCATCATTGTAATACCAGCGTTCATCCAATGCAATATTCACAGCAAGATCATTTATTGCAGCATCCCAGCCAAGAACACCTGGAGTACTCTTTGGTTTTGGGAAATATGCAAATTTGTCAATTGCTTCTCCTATGTAGGAACCTTGTTTAGGGCGAAGAGTTTTCTCAGATACTCGAGTCGGGATATCAATTATTGACCGTTCCTTTTCAGATTTTTTTAAATCCCGAGCTTGTACAGGCGCTTCATGTTTAGAAGGATCACCTGTTCTAAATTCTATGCGATTTCTAAACAGACATTCGATTGTCTGTCGAATTCCAATAAAGCCCATCACCGAATAGTCTTCCTTGGTAATTTTTGTACCCACAGCTGCAAAATTAAACCACCCATCACTATCTGTTTGAATTGATCTAAGTACCGCTTCGATTTTCTTTTTAAGCTCACCAATATACACCAACTTGTTTGGGGCTATTCTAAAAGCCTTGAACACCTCACTTGTTCCTTGTGGCTGATAGCAGTCTTCAAACTTTGCCTCAGGGTAATAATCCTCAAGCACCTTTTCAATATCCAAAGGCAAATCACTGTGCTGTTCGATTAATTTGTTAAAACGTGAACGGAACTCATCATACTTCACAAAAAAGCCTGGAAGTGTTGGCGTTTGTGCATATGCACCTTCGAGCAATGCTCTAATTTCATTTTCTTTCATAATTATATTAAATTATTTGTTTATAACTATCGGTCGTCGATAGCCTTGTTACTAGACTACATACAATTTTCGCGCCAGAATTATACCATTGTCATTTTGTCATGCCTTTATTCACAAAAAATACACCACTAACGTTTTGCAGCGTCAACTCTGGGGTGTTTTCAGAGGTTGACGCTGCAAAGATAAGGCGATTTTCACGACCTTGCAAGGAAAACAACCTTGCGAATGGTTCCGTTCTATTTGGAACCGTTTTTTACTTTTCTAAAGATTCGATATTTGTTGCAAAGTATGGATATTCTACCTTCGTTGCTATGTTTGTGTTAGGACTTTCCTCTATTACAACTACCTTTTTGCCAATCATTCCTTTACTTGTTGCATACTTTGCAGAAATACAGATGCATGACTCTCGTCCAGGTCTTTTGCTTTTTATTACGCAGATTGATTCATTCCCCTCAATCTTCTCCACGGTTCCAAAAGTTTTGCATTGTTTCTTATTCTTATTTGTATCTTTATTGGCTGCTATATACTTTCCCATAAAGACTGCTATTTCACATATTTGCAGTGCAAGACTATAAATCAGATATTGAGAATTGCAAACATTATCTTTGAAATACGCCCCCAATTTCTTTAGTTCATCATCATTCAACGTCCGCGAATGGGAATTGATATTGCCTAAATTTAGCACTTGGAACATCATGTCTTTAATATGAGCAGGAACGACACTGTCTTTGACTCCACCAAAGCGAATCCCTATCCAATCCGCATTTCTACCTGAAAGGAACTGTACGCACTGGTTCAAGTTGACATCATCTTTCTCTTTTCCGATAAACTCATCTGGAATAATGTTGGCTTTATTGGCTTTTCTGAAGATATATTCCAAAGTCTGCCTCAAAGGATTGTAATAGAGTAAAGGATCTATATTCTTTTCTGGGAAATGCATCGTTTCCAGTATGTCAAGAATCTTCTCACTACACCATGCGTCAAAAGATTCAAGTTGTTCTATTGCATCAAAATAAAACGTTTTAACTTGAAACCGCGTTGATTTGCTAGCAGTATTCTTTATATCTTGAATGAGTTTCCCATCATCACGTTCCTTGATGTAATATGTTCCAAAGGCCTGTTCAAAAGTCTCATTTTCCATCAAATCCGGTTGACCTGTGGAAATAAAGTAAGGAACCTTGCGCAACAACGATTTTTCATTAATGTGCTGTACGGCTTTCCTTAATCCATCCAATCTTGGTACTTCGTTCTCAGACTCATCATACATTTTGGCATCAAGAATAATAGCATCCCATTTCTTGGGATTCTTATCAAACTCATCCATTCCTGCCTTTTGAGTTCGGAACGGATGAAGATATATTTGATGAATCACCTCACACTCTTCTTTGAATGCGTCCATCTTTTCCCATTCGTCATCAATCCAAATGACTTCATACTTTGTCTTCATATTGTTGCTATCGGTAATAGTATTCTAACTGTTGTAATTCCTTCTTTGCAGAAAATGTCATAGTCACCTCTGTAATGGTTTACTATAGATTTGACAATATAGCCACCAGAGCCAGTTCCCGCATATCTGCCTGCCTTCTCGCCCTTCATGCCATAACGAGCTTTCGTCATTCCCTCTGGTAATGGCTGACCATTGTTTGAAAAGTCTATCTGATACATATCACGCTTTTCGTCTATATCAAGATTTATCCAAATTTTATAATCAGCTTTAGACGCATCTGTAAATCCATGAGTACGAGCATTCTCTATTATATTTTGGACCATTCGATCAAAATCCAATGGAGAAATTAGCGCATATGAGAAGTGTAATGGAAAAGGATAATTCCCTTTTTCTGTTTCGAACTCCTTTATATTATCAAGGTAATACTCTATCTTGTTTTTTAGATATTCCTTTGCCTTATCCTCTTTATAATTGAAAGTAATATTGTATCCATTTCGATTATATTCTGTGATAAGTCCTTGTAGATGCTCAATAATTGGGAATCGCTCTGGTTCACCAAACTTTTCTTCATCACTAAGATGCTCTATTATGTCAGAAAGATGCCTCAATGCATCACCGAATCGGGTAAGTTGATGATTTAGATGAATCTGGACATCATCTAATGTAGACATATTGTCAATATAGTGCTGCATCAAATTCTTTGAAGAATTCAACTGCTTCATGTGAGGACGCATATCATGCTTCCTCATTCTGACCTCGTTTATATACTCCGTCTTCATAGTCTGAACTTTATCTCCCAACTCATTAGTAACAGACTCTTCTCGCTTCATCCGGTAGAGTTCGTCACCAATAATACGCTTGTCCGTAGGAACAAGTATATCATTCAGATGATGGTAAAGTCCATATTGTTGATATGCTATCAGTTGTCTATATACAACAGGCAATCTCAAGAGGGCAGACAATGAATTGACATCAAAGTCCTCCTTAGGGCAGAAAACAAGGATGCCGCTACTAACAGCATATGGTTTCCCTGTCGCACGAACAACAGCAACTTGAACCCCTGACTCAGCAGATTGTTCATAGAGAACAGCATCACTTTTACCGTCAAAATAGGTGCATTTCCGATAATCCAAAACGTAACGTCCTTTGGACTTTCCAATTTGGTCCCAAATGGAATCAGCAAACTTTCCGTCCTTACCAAAGCCATACTCTTTACTACCTTCAACGTAAGGCGGATTATTTGGACAATCAGCTTTTCTTATACCAGACATGTCTAAATCACCCGTGTATAATGGCGTTAAGTCGCTCATGGATATCCAAGGTGTGTCTTCTGGCAAATCAAATTGCACATCTCGAACTTTTGCTGACACCAAAGAGCAAAGTGATGACAGCGGAACCGGGTACTCTGCTTCTGAAGGTCTTTCAATCACATACACCTGAGGTATAAGAATTTCTAGAGACAATTCTTCCGAGGACACTTTCACCATTTTTCTCAATCCCGTATTAAGGTCTATACCATCGTTTTGCAGGATAGTATTAAACTTAGCATTGTCGAATGACATCATGTGAAGCTTTGTGTCAAAATCATTACTTGCCACACGAGCATCAATGAGAACCACATCAGAATCTAACCTTCCTTTTTCTGCAATAAGCAAACAATATGTATCGAAGGATGCATTATTGCTCATAACCTGAGGCAATTGGATAATCTCATAAATGGATTTATCCTCAACAAGCATTTTCCTAAATTGGGCATTGACATCAGCGGAAGCCTTTTCTTCTTCAAGTTTCTCCATAATAGAAGGAACATCTTTGTGTTTCAACATTTCAGAAAGATTCCTTCTATACGAAGTATTATCCTTGCCCACCAATACATTTGACGGACAAATCAGTACGAACTTGCCATTAACAGGTAATTTCTTATATGCATCACATAAACGAGCAATTGCCTTGCTGTCATCATTATCTTTCGGGAGATATGACACAATCGCATCATATGATGAAGGTGTTGCGTTGTCCTCAGCATCTATGTTGTTGGCATAGACGGCAACTTTCGTCCACGCATAAAACATAGTGTCGCAATAATACTTGCAACCACCGAATAGATTCGCTAGTTGAGCAAATGTAGTATTGGGATAATACACTGTTGAACCGGCAGGAATCTCTACCCGAGTTTTGACTAATTCAAGGACTTCCTTTGGAATGGTGTATGCATCCTTGCCGTCATGACGATGTACCCACACAAGGGAATCATCACAGGGAGTCAGGATAATGTAATTCACCATCTCCTTAAAGTGAACTTTTAGAAACGATTCCTCTTCTTTGGTAAGAATAGTCCTATCATAGACATCTGGCAACAACTGGTCAAGTATCTCTTTCTCTGCCTTCTCTCCAGCAACAAGTGCATAGAAATAGCCAAGTAACTGTTCATTGACCATTAAGTGCTTTATCCACAGTTCAGTATGAGGACCTTCTCCATATATTCCGCCTCCTATTTCATTCTCATCCATCAATTTGACAGATTCTTGATCCCAGTAGTCACAATCTGCCTTGGCATCCTTAGCGATCTGACTCTCCTTACCCACCTTAGTGCGGTAAAGCTCTACGAGGTTAATCACTCTCTGCTGAATCTCTGCTGCGTTCTGTACGTTCTGCATATTCTCTTGTGTTTTTGTTGGTTAGTACTCTATGTTCTGCATTTGTTGTCCCCCAAATGCGCTGCAAAGGTACAACCGATTTCTGATTGCCGCAAGCATTTCTGCCTCGTGAACGGTTCCATTCTTCGTGGAACCGTTTGAAACTTTTAAGTGATTAGCGGAAATCATGGAAAAAATTACTCCGAGAGTTTGCTTATAAAATGTTGAAGGGCTGCCTGCAAGGGAGTCAACTCATTACTGAGAATCCAAAATATCTGACCCGCATCAACGTCGAAATAGTGATGAGCAATAATGTCACGAAGTCCTTTTATCTGTTTCCAGGGAATAGAAGGATAGATAGGTAGCAGCTTGCCATCTGTAACTTTGTCTAAGTTCTTCAGGCTCTCTCCTACAGCAATCAGAAGCATACAAGTAGCATCCAGCAGAGTCATCCCCTCTGGAGATGACAAGAAATCATCCGCAGAACGAATATTTTTCGTCCGTTCTTGGATTCGCTTTATGGCAGATTGAATGTCATAAAGGATATCCAGAGCTAATGCTTTGTTTTCAGAAGACAGCGACTCCATCTCGTTCAATTCTGCTGCGCAGGCGGGGATTAAGGTTTTTGTGATTACGAATAATGTCAACAGAACGCCCAACAAGCCGTTCTAAGAAGTCTTTAGCATCCATGAGCAAAAAGGGGTTCGGAGTCTCTGTCTCAACAAAAACATCGACATCACTGCCCTCACGGTCTTCACCACGGGCAACTGAACCAAAAAGTCGAAGCGACTTGATGCCATAGTCGTTTCGGAGCGTACTGCTACAACCTTGCAGAATGTCTATGTAATCTGTCTTGCTCATGCGTCTTTTTAATTTCTTGTCGCAAATATAGGGGATTTTTCCGACAAAAACAAATATTCCGGGAAGAAAATGTATTACTTGGTGGAATAAACCTCCATTTGTTGTTTGATGATATCTAATATTTGTTTTCTCAATGACAATGGTTGTATCACTTCTAAGTATTGCCCGTATGCAAGAATCTTGCCTCGCAATTCTCGATTGGGCTCTATCGTTAATGTTACCTCTCCATATTCTCCGTTTTCATATTTCCCAAATGGAAGAGTCTCTTTCTGGCTATGGTGCAGAGGTTTCGTTAGCAAGAGACCATGCTGGTACTCTGTCTTTGTATGAATAACTACTTCCTCGACTTTGACACCTTTTTCATGAGTGACACCTATAATGTCCTTAAAGTACCTTTGATAGAATCCCCTCTCAGCTGGGATATACTCAACATCATCAACTATAGCGATTGCACCAACAATTCTATCCAAAGGTACATTATATGCTTGATATGGCTCTCTATCTGACTCTCCAAAAACAAACCAACGACCATTGTACTCTTTAAGAAACTGGGGATGGAAGGTTAGTTCAAATGGTTCTTGTCCAAATTTCTGATAAGCAAATCGAAGAACTTGCTTGTCTGAAATGGCTTTAAAAAATATGGGCAGCAGGTGGATATTAGTAAGATTCTGCTCCATACCAGAACTGATGTGCATATCCCCTTCTTTTACCTCCCTATTAGTATCAAGTAATAACTGTGTATTCTCGAAAAACGACGAGAACCAACTTGCCGGCATAATACCAGCGGATGCCTTACAGAACTCGACATAGTCTTCTACCGATTTCTGCACTACTGCCCTACGTTCTTCTGCCAATGGGTCATCACTCTCACCTATATATTTGAAAGCCCTTCCTTTGCCTTTTTTACCATTGTCTATTATACAGCCAGGATTTATAGTCTTCAGTGCTTGAATGACTTCAGGAAATGCTTTCTTTAATTGACCGTATCCTTTACTTGTACTTAAGACAACCTTTTTGAAATCTTTTTTGTCATTACCAAGAAAATCGCTTAACTTCAACACATCAATATATGATACAAATTCACGCTTCATTAGTTCTTTATATATAATTCGAACAAACGAAACCCTTGTGCTTTCTCCTGCAAAGATATTTTTAGTAGCCATTACATTTCGTTTTAGGATACTGCAAAGATACAAAAAATATTGGAATGTCTACATTTTTCTACGAAATCTTTCTTTCACAAGGCTTGCGATTTATGGTTCGTGGTTAAAGGTTCATGGTTAATGGTTAGGGACTGATGTATGATGACTGAGGGTTGATGTATGAAGGCTGATGTATGATGGTCTTTGGTCTAAATAACGTTCTGTTTCTTCCTGAGAGCAACTCTTTCCTGCCAATATCTGGCTGTGGCTCAACTGCAATATCTTAACTAACTTATTCCTATCTTCTGCCATATACATAATTTTGATGTAAAGATACATTTTTTCATATTATCCGCAAATCTTTATTCAAATATTTGTAAACTCTCAATCCTGTAACCGACTTTGTCGAGAGAGTTGGTCATGATGGTCATTAAGGTCATTTGTCATTAAGGATTTCAGATCTGTACATCTTCAGCCATCAGCCATCTTACATCATCCATCTTTTATTCCCACACCACTAAATCACGAGGAAGGGCAATCTTCTTAGCCTCACCACGTTCACCTGTTATAAAATAATTCTTGGCTAGACCCTCACTCCATTCATATAATCCTTTACCATGCATTTGTCCCATTTTATATTCTCCAGTATATTCTTGGCCTGTCATTTTCCATATATAATGTCCTTGCCCATCGAATAAATCATTTTTATAATCACCTTCGTAAATATCTCCGCTTATTTTATCA
>ERZ809504.75-NODE-75-length-14313-cov-6.542993_pt1 | contig 14313 bp, 15 predicted proteins | sample MGYA00521273_ERZ809504 | MGnify/ENA primary metagenome ERZ809504 (study PRJEB31581, sample SAMEA3312979) | metagenome | study: EMG produced TPA metagenomics assembly of the PRJEB8939 data set (Metagenomic analyses of Rumen microbiomes reveals...
ATCTACACTCTTTCCCTACACGACGCTCTTCCGATCTAGCTATGTAATCTTCAACTGGTGTTTTACAGTAATCACCAATTAACTTTTTATTCAAACGGTACAGTGAAGCCCCATCCCTCCTAGAACCTCTAATAGTATCAATGAATCCAAGTGACACTAGTTTTCTAATGGCTACAATTAAAGTCTTTTCCTCTTTAATGCCACAGTCAGTACATAAGTCTTGATTGCTCCTAAAGAAATATCCATCGGTATTCTTCTTATCAAGTCCATCATAAATGAATAGTTGACCCAATACAATTTTTTGTTTGGGTGTAAGTTCTTTTGTTTCTCTTAGGCTAGAATGCAATACCTCTAGCAATTCCTCGTTTGTGTATTTTTCCATCTTAATTTGGTTTTGTGTAATTATTTTCTTCATCAAGTGGCTTTTTCTAAATGAAGGTTGGAAGGACACAAAACCACTTGAAGAAACCTTCCAACCTAGGTGATAGAACAACGCTATCATATAAAATATAATCTTCGACAAAGAAAATTCAATAGTCAGACCAAACTTTTTTTAATCTGTGTGATATTTATGAATTGAAGTCATACCAAGTCATGCTGTTTTTAATAAATATAACGATATAACAAAAAGAAAAATGGATAACATAAATGATAGTCAAAAGAAACAGAGACCAGATAGGCATGGGGCAAATAATCCGATGTGGGGCAGACACCATTCAGATTCTGCTAGATTGAAACAAAAAAATGCTGCCATTGAACGCAACAAACAGTACCAAAAATGGAAGGATTCACAGCATCATGTTTCAATGGATGAATTTCTAGCCGCCAACCCATCAGTTAAGGAGTATATAAAGGTGTTGGCAGACAAAATAATTAAGGAGCAAATTGATAAAGTTGTATGGAACAAACAATATCAAAGAATCCAAATCCCAAACTCATGGGAGTAGAACGGAAAAAATCAATTAGTGAACTAAAGAAGGAACTAGGTTTAAACAGAGTGATACATAAACCTATCAACGTTAAGAAAGATGGCAAACACCTTTATTATGTCGCTGGCTATTTCTACCCTCTCAGGTGGGAAACTATTGAGCGATTAAACATACCAAACCAAAGAATAATATGTGAAGTTGATAGGGAGCAATGGCACAAAGAAATGAACGAAGCGAGGCAGAAAGAATCACAAAAAGACAAAGACCCTTGGGATGAATAGCAGAAATTGATAAATTTGGATTATCAGTTTATATCAATTATTGGAGGCTCATTACAGCCTCCTTTTTTAGTCTGCCTCGTCACGTATGGAATAGGGCAATTGAAAGCCACAGTAAGCCTAGAATTGGCTTATACAAAGGACTCTAGACGATTTTACAAGCAAAAACAAACGGTTTTGCGTCTCTATTCACTCTCAATTTCTGGAAAATCAAATAAAGCCATCTTTCTTCATTTGTTTCCTAAGTACCACATTAATGTATTCACTCCTATTGAACTTAGTCACATTACCATCTTTGTTTATAATCTCAGTAGGGAACGCTTCTAGCAAATCATTATTCAGTTTGATTGAAACGATTGATGATTCGACACCCTTTTTGCGACCAGCCCCTTCACGTCTGCCACCTCTGTTTGATTTCTTAATTTCTTCCATGTTTATTTTCAATTTTTCAGCAAAGGTAAGGAGATTTGATTTAATAATATTATTTCAAACGTTAAACTATCTTAACCAGATGAAGATTTCTTTGAAAAGATAATATTATTTCAAATATATTTCGTACCTTTGTAGTGTCAAAAGAAACAAAGAATATATGAACTCAATTTACTACAAGGTCAATCGCAAAGGTCAGTATAAGAACTATATGAATGGGACTTATACTGAAATGAAGCAAGCATCTGACGAACTCATTGCAAGAGCAACTGCAAAGGGATTCAAGAAGATTCGCAGAACAAGTGGAAGTTGTGGTGTCATTCTTACTTATTCAGATGGCAAAACAGACGTAGAAATTGTTTATGTAGCCTTTGATAGTGAAAGAGAGTGGTTGAAATTTTATAATAGACAAGCATAAGTTAAACAATTAAATAATAGGAGATAAAGATATGAAGTCAATTCAAATTAGAACCAGTGAAGTTGCAAGAGTAGCCGTTAAGAACATTATCATCAACGGTAGTGACACAATTACAGCAGTAGCCAAATCGACAGAATTACAAGCCTTAAAATCTAGGCTCATGCGAGGTGAAATATGTAAGTGGCTATACAAAAAAGTTAATGGGGAAATTCGCCAGTGTACTGGAACTCTGTTTGCAGATTGCGTGAAAAATATGACAGTCGGAGGTCATACACCAAAGAAGTATTTCGGACAGTTCCCATATATCGAAATTTTTTCCGATGGACGAATGGAGTGGAGAAGCATGAGGGAATCAAATTTCATAGGTTGCATTGAGTGCTAAAGGGCAATGGGGAGAAATCCCCATCCCTTCCAATATATAAGTTAAACAAATAACAAGTAAGATATATGGAAATGGCTAAATACATACTCAGCATCTTCAAGACCCAGTTAATGGTGGTTTACTCATGGGGCTTTCATAAGCCGATGGCATTACAGAACGGTTTACGATTCAAGGTTACTGGTTTTAAGTTTCATGGCATTGTCGATGTGGTTTACAATGAAGAACAAGATTTGTTTGATGTCTCATTCATCAAGGCTAATAAGGTTGTTAAGTCGATTGATGGTGTTTTCTTCGATATGCTTGTAGATGTCATAGATGATTTTGTCGAGCGGACACCAGACTATGATAAGAGAGTAGCAGCAGAGTATTCAATTAAGGTTTATTAACACAGAACACACATGACACATGAGCGTATCACAGACGTAAATAAGGGTATGGAAACTAGAAAATTCGTGAGTTGGAGAAGGGTTAGTACCCAAAAGCAAGGTAAGAGCGGATTAGGGTTGGAAGCACAATTGAGTATCATCAATTATTTCGTGAATGAGGCTCAAGGTGAGTTGATAGCAGATTTCCATGAGGTATATACTGGTAAGAATCTGCATGGGTGTGTGGAACTGCAAAAGGCTATGGAGTATGCCAAGAAAAACAATGCAACATTGATAGTGGCAAAGACAGATAGATTCCGCAACCTTGAGGAAGCCTTAGAGGTGTACCGTCTTATGGATGGCTCAATCTATTTCTGTGATGTACCGATGGCAGAGGATGCAGCAACATACAAATTCATGCTTTCCCTCAGTTGGTCATTGGCAGAACGTGAGGCGGCAATAACAAGCCTCAGAACCAAGCAAGCCCTCCAAGCCAAAAGAGATAGGGGTGAGACTATCGGTAATCCTTATGCCACCATATCAGAGACCATGAGAACCAATAGCATTGCCTCCAGACACAAGGATGCCCAGTTAAACGAGAATAACCGTAAGGCATATAAGTTGGCTAGTCTGTTGGTGGCTCAAGGCAAAACAGTTACTGAGATTAGCCGTGAATTGAATGAGAATGGTTATAAAACACCTACTGGTAAACAGTGGCAGACGGTGCAAGTCCAAAGGTTAATGGCACTCTACAAATGATGGTTTCGGAATCAATAATCAAAAAAGAGTACCATCAAAATTACAATAATGTACGTGCGCATGAATGTGATTCTATCCATACGACCAATGTTCTGTCAGTCCATCTTTGAGGGCAAGAAGGTGTATGAGTACCGCAAGAGGGTATTCAAGCGCACAGATATTGATAAGGTTTATATCTACGCCACCAAACCCATCTGCAAGATTATGGGCTACTTCACCATTGCAGCCATGATTGAAGATTCGCCAAACAATATGTGGAAAATGACACATGAAGGTAGTGGAATAACCAAAGAATATTTCGATGCTTATTTCAGTGGTTGTGATATGGCTCATGCAATCAAGATTGGTGAAGTAGTTAAGTTTGGCACACCCATTGACCCCAAGAAGGTGATTAAGAACTTCACCGCACCACAAAATTATAGATATGTTGATTACGACATATAAACTTTCAGTTTGTGACGTACAGAAGTGTTAGTGATACAAATTTCAAAAATCGACAAAATTACTAAAAATCGAGAATATACAAAAAATCTTCTGAAATGCCTTTATACATTGGCAATCCAGAAGATTTTGCTTCCTTTCACTAAGAACAATAGTGATAGTTCTCAAAGAAATATGGGCTATCCATGTCATTTTAGCACTTCAAGCCCATATTGGTTTAGGAGAATGGGTAGCCTTTTGTGAGAATCATCCAATCTAATAGATGCAGAATAATATCACCCATGCCTTACGGACAATGGGCATTCTCTTAAAAGTAAATAAGATAATGTCATATATGACCTAGTTATGCTGTACACTCATCCATATACTTCCTTTTCCACATATAATGTTCCGTTGAGCGTTATTTCAAAGCCACTAGACCTTTGAGCTTTGTAGTCGTTAAATTCCAAGGTAAAACCTTTACCGTCATTCCTGATGACCTTTACATCCCCAGATACATGGTGAAACTTATTAGTATTAGTTATACCAAAAGTAAGACTAGGTTCATCCATATCATATCCCACAGGGAAGTCACTTATGGAATTTTCTCCATTTTTCAGATATATGTGCAAATATTCAGAATTTGAAGTACCTTCTTTTACCATAAAACAAAAGATAGTTCCTCTTTCCGTAAGATAACCGTTAATAGCATCATCCGCACTTGTCCAGCCAACAGATGCTAATGATACATATTTATCGCCATTAGAATTGACTATTGTCAGTGTATTATTGGGCTTGTTACCATTGCCTCCAGAATTATCACCACCTCCTTCATCATCGTCACCACCGCAAGCGGTAAAACTCAATGCTGCAACCATCATTGCAAGCATCATAATGCCAGAATACAGTTTCTTCATAATGTTGTTTGTTTTGGTTTATTTAATGAATACTATTACCTTTGATAATACACAGTGCCATCGGTGGGGTCTTTCAGTTGGAACTTATCACCTATTCAGATTTTCTTGTAAATTTTGCTCCATCGAAACTATAAAGTCCATCAGAAGCGACTCTTAATTTGGGAACGCCTTTTCCATTAATATCTCCATCCTTGGTCAAATATATTACACCATCATTCAATATACATTGCTGATATTCCTCGTAAACAAGCACCTCGGCACGGTTTCCGTGTTCGGCAAAAACTACATTCTCTCCAGATTTATTATCTTTTAGAGTAACTTCTATACGCATTCTGTTTCCTTCATCTGTCGTTTTTCTTAATATCCACCTACCTACATATTTTGAATATGAGTTGTCTGATTTATTCCCTTCTGTGTTAGATTGAGAATTACTTTGGATATATGCTTCAGTTCCGTCAGTAGCGTTGCCATCAACTATCTCCAAACTCATATAGTCATTGCCCATAGAGCCACCTGCACTTGGGTCTGATTTATCAAAACTTAATACCCTTCCATCCTCTTTAACGTCAAAATCGAGGTCGTATTTATTTCCATCATCATTTACATGAATGATAACATGATTGTCTTTCACATCATAAGCACACCGTATTTGCTTTTCTGTGGAATATGCTTGATACCAATCTGATACGCATAAGCACTCCTTATCATCAACAAAGGTAATTCGCATATTGATACCCAAACCTCCACCATTGCCGCCACCCTTGTAGGTCTTACCGACAAAGGGGTTTGTGGAAGGTTTAGAATCCTCTATCTCGTTATTACGTTCTGCAAGTGAATCAACCACTACAGTCTGTGTGTCACTTCCACCTTTTGAATCATTTGAGCTGAAATAACCGATAATCGCTAGCACCACCACAGCTCCAATGATATAAGGCAGATACTTCTTTATTCCACTCTTCTCTTCCACTTCCTCTTCATAGACAATTTCATTAGCTTCATTAGGAGTGTCTGTTAGTTTCTTTCCACAATTCTGACAAAAAGAATCACCTTCACTAATGTTCGCTCCACAATGGGGGCAAACAGTTCCTTGCGCAATCTCTTTTCCACACTCAGTACAGAAACGGCTATCGTCCGCTATCTGTGCGCTACAATTAGGACATTTTTTCATAATCAACTATTTAGTTTAGTTATTTATCATACATCTTATGAAATACGCTCTTTGGCGTTAAAAATAGTACTATAAAATCTAATATTGATAGAAACAGTGGAATAGCAGTCCAGAAGAAAATAAGATAAAGACTACCACTGAAATAATTTCTTAGATAGAACTCATGTGCTCCCATCCATCCAAGAAAAAAACATAAAGTCATTGCCAAACCTTTACTTTTTCTCTCATGTACGTATATGTCTTGTTGTGGAGCTTGCACATAGACAATCTTTGGCTGTTCCATACTTTCATTAGCGGTTGTCTGTTTTTTTACTGAATGACCGCAATTAGGACAGAACTTAGCCCCCTCCGTTAATCTATTTCCACAATTACTACAATAAGCCATAATTATTAATAGTTATAATGGGTTATATCTCTAATGATTTTTTTCGGAGCAGATAATACCAAACATTCGATTAATAACTCATTTCTACTTGTTGAAGTGTTCTTGACTTTAACTCATTAATTGCCCTGTTGAACTGGTGTTTCTCTTGATTAACAGCTGATACAGCATTATTTACACCAGCTTGCTGCAAATCCCTTGAACATTTGTCAAATGCTTTATTAGCCTTGTTCAACCAATCATTAACTCCATTGATAAAGGTAATCTTCATTTGCCCATATTTCATCATATCTATATTGTTATCAGACGCTAAAGTTCCAAATGTTCTGCATAATGATTCGATTTCCCTTTGACATAAGGTTATTTCTGCTTGACATTCATTTAAAATGCGAGAATAGTCAACATCGTTATTGGGGCTGCCTGAAGACGTGTCTTCGGCTGCAAACCTTCCTTCATTTGCACCAGCATCTTCTGCCCTTCTCTCTTTCTCTTTACGAGCTTTTTCCTTTTCTTGAATCTTCGCTTGAACTATTTTCTTGACCTCTTCGTCTTGAATGTCAAAGGTGCTGTTTCCTTTCTTGTCAACAAATCCGAATATGCCATCCTTTTCAACAACAGCGAGCCCTTCTGAGAAAAGATGACATGTATTGTAGATGCAAGGTATGACCTCTTTTCCATTCTTATCAATGATGCCGTATACGTATTGTGTGTAGTATTCATTCTTTTCACCTTCTTTACCTACAACAGAAAAGCCCTCTTGGAATTTAGAAGGTATTCCACAATATGAATTATCCAAAACAACTTTGCCTTTCTTGTCTATAAATTGGTATTTATCACCTTTCTGAACTACTGCTATACCTTCCGAGAAATGGTTGGCATAGGAGTATTCGCATGGTATAACTTCTTTGCCTTTGGCATCTATAAATCCGTCCTTACCCTCCTTAGTTACAATTGCCAGACCTTCACTAAAATTGCAAGCTGCATCGTAATTACAAGGAATCACCTCTTTGCCGCTTTTATCAATATATCCGTATTTCTCATTCTTGCAAACAACTGCATATCCTTCATGAAATTCGCTAGTCACTCCAAGTTCATCAACATCAAAGCTCATTGGTATAACCAATTCTCCTTTCTTGTCAATGAAACCATATTTACCATCATTATTCCCAACTGCTGCCAAACCATCGTGAAAACTGGTGCCATAATACTTATCAGTAAGCGCAATAACTTCATTTCCCTTAGTATCAATGTAGCCACACTTTCTGTCTTTCCAAACTAGAGCAAGTCCGTCTGAAAAATTCAAACCAGTGTCATAATTGTATGGGAAAGCCTCTTTGCCCTCTTTGTTTATGAAGAAATACTTTTCTCCTTGATGAACTAACGCCAAACCGTCATGGAAATCTGGGTCTGCTTCCATAAGCTGCTCATAGACACAAGGTATAACTTCATTTCCCATCTTATCAATGAAGCCATATTTGTCACCTTTATAGACCTTTGCCAAACCTTCATGGAAATCACATACCTCATCATAGTTGACTACTGCTTTTGCCAGTCCCTCCAATGAGTAATTGTTTTGATTTCCTAAGAAATACCATGCAGCACCACCTAACAGCGCAATAATAGCTACAACAGCCGCAATTAAGATACCCTTCTTTGAAGATTTATCTTGACTAACTTCTATCTCTGAAACATTGCTTGTTAGAGATTGACCATAAGGAGTGCCGCATTGGGAACAGAACTTTTCCGTTCCTTTGCGCTCATTTCCACACTTGGCACAGAACTTTGTGCCATTATCTTTTATTTCAGCTCCACACTCAGGACAGAACTTTGCCCCATCATCCAACTTTGTTCCACAATTCTTACAGTATGCCATAATTCTTATACTTTATTGTTGATGTTTTTATGGATAAATTAAATTATTAGTGTTTATTTAGACCACAGATGATAAGATTCTCTAGCTTTCTCATTGCCATTACTTGCAGCAATACCAAATAATTTAAGCCCAAGTTTCTTATTTTTCTTAACTCCTTTACCCCAGAATATTTTATCAGCGATAATTCCTTGGTTTTCAACAGACAAATTCTTAAACGTTGCTTCTGCTTGAGCATAGTCTTTTTTTACACCATTACCTTCGGCAAACCGCAACACAACTTCAATTCTAGCATCTTCGTCACCTGCATTTGCAGCTTTTTGAAACATTTCAAACGCTTTCTTTTCATCCTTCTTTACTCCTTCTCCATATTGATACGCTAGTCCCATATTATATTGTGCCAATCGGTCGCCTAATTCAGCGGCTTTTAACATCCATGTAGCATATTCTTTATAATCAACTTTCCCAAATTCAGGTTTATAATATAGCATACCAAGATTTACCATTGCCTCTGAGTCATTATATCTTTCAATATATTCTTCAAACATCGTAACAGCCTTATTTATATCCTTCATTCTTCCAATACCGTCCCTGGTTCTTACACATAGGTCGTATTGAGCATTTTGAATACCCTTCTGAGCGGCAAAGAAGCAACAAAAATCAGCCCATTCGAACGGTGTACTTTCATAATTCATCTTTTTTCGGACATAGTTTTCCGCTACTCTATCAGCCAAACTCTTATATTTCAGAATCGTGTCCTTATTAGCAATGACAATTTTTTGTGATTCCGAATCTGAGTTTATTGCTAAATCAACAATTTGGTCATAAGCTTTTTCAATGTTTGCTACCGTTCCGATTCCATTTAAATACATTCTTGCCAATGCTTTCTTTGCGTTCACATCGCCTCTATTAGCCATAGCTAAAGCGTTGTTAAATTTAATGGCGTTAAAGTTCTTGGCATAAGAATTCCTTTCTTTGTCTTTAAATTCAACGTCTTTTAGTATTTCAGTAGAATAACTATTCTCTGTCTTATTGTATTTCCATGAAACAAAAACCGTGCTATTTACAAAAGTTCCATTTATAGTTGCAGGAACCCAAGGGAGGGATTTTATGTAATCACTAACTTTCTTACTGATTGCACCTTCAATGTTTGGCTTGTTTGTATGTGCTTCGTCATAAACATGAACGCTACCATCCCTAGCTACAACAAACCGAAAGTTAATTACTAGATTTCCTAAATATGACCAGAGATTCCCATCGTAAGATAGCCCATTTTTCCTTAATGCCTCTCTTATGGTCGAACCAAATGTCGCATGTGTTTCTACTTCTTCATCGTCATAGATGTTGTTTATATCCACTTCGCCTACTTTCTTATCACTGTATGTTATTTTTCTCTCCATTGCCCATTGCGCACTGCCTTGGGTTTCTGTCATCCTAACCCAATTCCCTTTTTCATCATAAGTGTACGAGCGAGTATGTGTTTTAACCTCTTCAGGCTTTCCTCTTTCAATATCCCAAGCTCTTGTCTTTCTGAGTACAACATTTTGGGTAACAAGTTGACCTTTGGCATTGTATTCATTATTAAATTCGTAAATTTTTCTATTCCATTGACTACCATGAATTTCTCGATATTCAATAACAGAAACATTGTTATGAGAATCATATTTGTATGATTTTTCATATTCATCATACATTCCAGCAAATCCACTTCCATACTCAATATGACAATATAACTTGGAAAGCTTATCACTATTCCATGTATATTTTACCGATGCTACCTCTTTATTATTGTTTATGACTGTAATAGTTGAAATCCTCTTTGAATCACCTTCATAACTATATCTGTATATAAACTCTCCATCGTGATAATCCACTTCAATAACCCTATCTCTCGAATCGTATTGGTATTTTAAATCAGCACTTACGGAAACTATAAGTCCTTTGCTGTTCTTTTTGGGGCTTGTCCAACAAGCGAAGGAATTTGGTACGCAAGGTGTAAGACCCACGCTTGCCCATTCTAGTTGATACCAAGAATCTGTACCAAATTGATATTTTGCATCATAGCCAATTTTCCTAATATAGTTATTAACCTTCCCAGACGATGTAAAGTCTGCCTTTAGCCGAAATAAAGTATTACGCCCATCAGACACATAACATTCTATACTTTTTATTGGAACTGTATTTCTCTCTAATGGGAATATATTAACACCATCAAATGAATATCCAGGAACATACACATCATAATCATATCCGACATCTTGCGCACATTCCAATTTGTAATCAAACTGATACTTTTGGAAATCATCTGCCGTTGTTGGAAGTTGCCCCATAATAAATTTCTTTGTAAGATTTTGTGCGTTCATGTTGGTTACTCCCAACACTATTGCTAATAATACCATTACCTTTTTCATAATTCAACTTGTTTTAATAAGTTTGACTGTTTAATAGATTGCTCTTACTTTGATGATACAACAAAAAGACGTGGACTTTCGACCTCATCGTATCTCAGGTATCGGCAAACACCCTTCATCCAACTCAGTTAAGCCCACGTCTGCAACGTGAGCAATAACCTTATACAACTTGGATGGTGTGAAATTTTGCCGATTTCGAGATACAAGGGTATAAGCTATCGCTTCATTCCGATATGTCTTTGTTCCTATCTGTCTTATGTCATACACTATCTGTTTTGAGTTAATATCACATTGCAAATGTACAAAAAGTTTTTCACATTATAGCGTTTTCCGTATAAAAAAAATGCAAAAACATAGTTATTTTGTCTTTTAACCATGTCTTGTGAACGGTGCAAGTCGATGTTGATTCTCACCGTTTGTTTATCTCCATTTTTTAATAATTAATATTAACTGAATATCATATTATATTAAAATGACCAGTAAGATTCATATTTGAATCTAAAAGAATATTCAAAACCACTGAAAGCCCTCTATTTAGGAGGGTTTTCATTTTTGATGAGGCTATCATCATACAAAATCTTCTGATATAATACGTTAATGAATGTAATTTGTGTGGTACTCTAAAATATATTTGCTACTTTTGTAGTATCTAAAAATATCAATATTAGATATGGCAAAAGTTGGAAAATATGCAAATGCCAAGTTTGAGGATAGTATAAGGTTGATGCGTTCAGCCTTAGAATGGGCTGAAAAACAAGATGTAGAGAGATTGAGAAAGTTTCTCTTAGAAAGTGCCAATATGCCATTATATTGTTTCAGTAGTGGTGGCTCGTCAGCAACAAATGACTATTTAGCATTGCTTTATGAAACCAACATAGGTATGGCGAAATCCCTTACACCCCTAGCAATGACAAACATTAGTGATGAGGCTTTGAAATCCGCAAAGATAATCATAACATCTGGTGGCGGTCATGGTGTTGATGAAGAATACACAGTGAATAGAGCAGCCTTAGTTAATCCAAAAGGTGTGTGTGGAATCACAAGCAGTAATGATGGTCACAATATCGTAATAAACACACTAAAGAAAGTTACCAATAATTGGTTTTTCTTTAATACCCCAAAATTAGATGGATTCATTGGCACTGTATCAATTACTGGAATGTTTGGCGTAATCTACAAAACATTCACTAATGATGGAGATTTTGTAAGAAAGTTGGATTTTGACATAACCCCATCACATTGCTACTCATATACACCCAGAGTTGAAGGCGATATTCCATCCTTCAAAGACATTAAAAACTATATCGCACTATATAATGGATGGAGCAGACCCATTGCACAAGATTTTGAAAGCAAGATGGTTGAGTGTGGCATTGCATCCGTGCAAATGTGTGACTACAGAAATTATTGTCATGGTAGATTCATCTTTCTTTCTAGGCATCTAGAAGAATCCGCACTTGTTTTGTTTATAACACCTAGAGAAAAAGAATATGCAAAGAGGTTAATTCTAGAAGGTAAGACGTTCAGAGGTGGTTATGATGTTTTCCCCAAGAACACCCCCATAATAATAATTGAAACGGAACTAGATAATCCGCTAGCAACTATTGACCTTATGATTAAAATGCAAGTATGTTTCAATGACATTGCCAAGGCTAATAGGCTTTCGGATGATGATGACCCTTGCAATCCAGATAACCCAAATGGAATTGATAAGAGATTCCCCAGAAGTCTAGATTGGGGTAATATGGCAGAAATGGAATCATTGAACAATGGTAATATCAACGGCTCTACTGGTACGCTAAAAAGTGTTAGCAGAAAGAAAGTCATTAACTATAACCCCAAGAAATCTATAGGTGATATTGCAAGGGAAAACGGTGTATCTGTAGCCACTGTTAGGAAATTCATTATTGATAAGAACATCGATAGGAATAGGGATGAAAAGTTAAACACTTACAATGAAGTATGGTATGAGTACATCAAGGATTCCGATGTTTCTAGGGCTGCATTGGCTAGAAAGTTGAAGATGTCCGTGAACACGGTTAATCTTTATCTAGGCATGAAAGCGGATGAAATAGAACTTGAGCATGGTAAGGTCGGCATGGCTATAGAGCATCCGATTGTAAAAGAGCGGAGAAGGGCAATTCCAGACCTTCAAGAGCGTTTTGACAAGTTCTGTAAGGTAAGAAACAGATACCCCAATTTAACGGCTGGAGAGTACCTTAAACGGCTTAGTTGGGTCGATGATAAGAATGGCAAAAACCTTGCAATGGTTGTTAGTTTTATGCAGATGAAGGAGTTTATGTATAAATTCAAGGATAAGGAGATTGAGTTTGTGTCAAATTGATATAATTTACACCATCGAATTTAGCAATTACAGAAACATTGTATCAGCATCGAGCACGAAAGAATCACTGTTATTTTTTTTGTTCAGAAAATAACTGTCAAATCTCACTTTCTGCGGCAATTTCATCTAACGTCTTTAATAACCTTTCATATTTTTCTCTATCTTCCATAGACTGGCTATTGTATATCTTTTTTAAGACCTCAGTTGTATATCCCTTAGTTTTAAGTCTCATTTCATATTTGGACACAATTATTCTTAACAATTCTTCACTATCATTGATATACCGATAATTAATATATGGTTCTTTATAGAAAGCAAGAACATCTTTATATTCCTTTACTTTATCTTCATCTGATTGTTTAATAACACCACTTCTTTTCTCCTTATCCTTTTTTATTACATTCACCTCGTCTTGTTCGGTAAGATGAACATAATACTTTTGTAGTGTCTGTGTAGTTGCATGTGCTGTTAAAAGTTTAAGGGTTTCTAATGGTACACCCTCACGCACTTTTCGTGTGCAAAATGTATGTCTACCAAAATGACTTGCAATAACCATGTACAAGGGGTCACTATGCGTTTGTTTTTTGTTATCAGTGTAATCAACAATCCTACTGAGATTCGCTTTTTTTGCAATTACTTTTAGCGTATTGGTAAGGTCTGCTGAGAACTTTTCTTTTTCAACTTTGGCATACTTAAACCCATTGGAGTATTTTTCTATAATTGACATAACCTCAGAAGTCATTTCTGTTTTACCTTTTATACCTTTCTTCTTCGTTTTAAAAGACATATACCCATCAATGACTTTGTATTTGGTTTTGTCGAAAAAAATATGTAAATCAGAGGCACGTTGACCAGTGTAGAGCTCTAAAAGGAACAAGTCTCTGTATTCTTCTTGGATAGGTGTCAAACTCTGACAATTCTTTAATGCTTCAATATCCTTATTTAATTCATCAACATTAACATTTGCGCCAAGCATAGCAAGCATACCGCAAGCCATGCCATCAAAAAGACTTACTATTTTCATTAAATTTCTCCTTATCGTTAATTTGTTACTCTGTCACCACATAAAAGTAAAGTTTTATTGGATTTTTTGTGTCCGTATTTGGCTATATATCGTTGTTTCAAAATGCCATTTTGCTCTTTTCTAACTTAATCTTCAAAAATGACGTTTTCTCTCAAAAACACCCACGGTATATAGCCAAATATCAATAACTACATAAAATTCGCCTTTTATTCAATTA
>ERZ809504.79-NODE-79-length-14067-cov-4.306095_pt1 | contig 14067 bp, 20 predicted proteins | sample MGYA00521273_ERZ809504 | MGnify/ENA primary metagenome ERZ809504 (study PRJEB31581, sample SAMEA3312979) | metagenome | study: EMG produced TPA metagenomics assembly of the PRJEB8939 data set (Metagenomic analyses of Rumen microbiomes reveals...
AATCAATAAAAGTGGACTATTGCCGAAAGACAGGCTTTATGTTCATCTATCACCAAATTTCGAGACTGCTATTAAAGTAGGTTCAAGACATGGCAAACCAACAGTGATAACAATCGACTGTAAAAAGATGGTTGCTGATGGGCACAAGTTCTATTTATCAAACAACGGAGTTTGGCTTACGGGTCCAATTGAGCCAAAAGATTTTATAAAATAACAAGAAATGGCTTTATTTTTAACAATAGGGATAGTAGTTTGGATTGGCTGGGGAATCGCTTGCTGGTTTGCAGAATACAATGGCGAATCAAACAAGTTCTGGATATGCATTCTCATGGGTGGCTTCTTTATCTTTGGTGGGATATGGAAGTTTTTGCGAGCTTCAACCAATAGACATTTTTGGAGAGATTTCAAATATGCACTCAAGAATGCATTCACCACCTACGAAATCGGGGATTGTGTGATGGTGATAAGCGACAAAAAGCAATATACCTTCACAGGTGAAACCTCTGACTGTTGGGGAAATGTTACAATAACACTTAAGGATTCTTGTGGATACCAGAGGCTTGTTCGGAAAAATGAAATCACGAAAATAAGTTCAAGAAACAACAAATCTACAGAAGATTAAAGTTGTAATAAAAAATATAAGTTCGGCAGAGAAACTAATCTATTGCCGAACTTATATCGTTTACTCATCCTCGTCAAACTCGAACTCTGCATCTCCAACCTCTTTGGAAAAATGAGGACCGTGAGGTGGTGGGGGTGGAAAGAATGGAAAGAATGGTCCATGTGGATAATGTGGATAATGTGGCTCATAACCACTGGAAGGGCACATAATTACTGGCTCTACTCGTCTTGCCCTTAATGTTGGGGCTGAATAAATTTTCTTCATTTTCTTGTATAAAACTTTTACTGATTATGTTAGTAAATACGATGCAAAGGTACAATTTATTGGAAATATAGCCAAATATTTTTTCTAAAAAAATGTTAATAAATTTGGTGGTATAAAAAATATTGTATACCTTTGCAATGTAAAACAAATAAAAACAAAATTATCATGGTCAAATTTGAAACATACGACAATCTAAAGGAAACTTACGATACTGGTAAGTATGACATCTTCTATGAGAATGGCAACATTAAGTATGAGGTAAAGCATATTGGTTCCACCATTCTTTGTTATAACCCTGAGAGAAACCTCGGCATGGGTGCCGTAAATAACTTTGACATCAAATGCTTCTATGGTATTGAAAAGCCAGAACCTGTTATTGAAGAGGTGGCTGAACCAGAAGAGAACAAGGAAAGAGAATACGAAGCAGATTAATCAAAAAAAAGAAAAAATATGAGAAAGTATAGAGGTTATTCAGAAGTTTTGCATACATGGCTGTATGGCTCTGTTGTGGCAGTTGCGGACAGTGTTGCTATTTGCAAACCAACCGACTTTGAATTTGATGGCCACCATATCAGACAGGTTGTGGATGAACCATTGTATGTTAACGAATCGTCTGTAGGTGAATTTATCGGTAAGAAAGATATCAATGGCAAAGAAATTTACCTTGGTGATATTGTGGCACAAACTTATAAGGAGTACAATGGCCAAATAACACCTGACGTTGGTGAAGTTCGTTATGACGAAGTGAACACAAGGTTTTATATTAGCAAAATCACGAAATACGGAGAGAAAAAGTATCCGTTTAGAGATAGCGTAATTGAAAAAGATGGTAATGCCACTATTTGCCTGACACCTCAATACGAGGTTCTTGGTAACGTCTACGAAAATTCAAAAATATTAGAAACAATAAATTAAAACAATTAAAATCATTATGAAAGAATTAAGTTTTTTTATTAAGATTGGCGCAGCAGTGATTGCGTCTATCATTGCTATTGTGTGTGTTAACATGTATTTTAGCTACAACAATCGTGAGGTAACTCTTCGTGAGTTGGCCGAGGCTCAGCGTAGTGACATCGAAGCTGTGCATGATGCCATGTGGAAGATTATCTCCCAAAAGGCACAAATATCACAAGAGTATCGTGCAGGATTTGATTCCATCTACACACACATCATCGAAGGGCGTTACTCTCAGGGTGATGGTGCTCTAATGAAATGGATAACAGAGTCTAATCCAAACTTTGATACAAGTCTTTACAAGGATGTCATGGATGCCGTTGAATCGGAACGTACCAATTTCCTGCATGCACAGGAGAAGATGATAGACATTAAAAGACAGCATAGTGTATTATGTAAGACATATCCTGGACGTTGGTTTATCACCAACACGTCCGAAATCGAGTACACTGTCATATCTTCTTCTCGTAGTAAGGAAGTCATGAAGACTGGCACTGACGATGATGTCAAGTTATATTAAAAACTAATTAACGGAACTTTACATGGAACTTTTTTGTTATATACTCCCATTTATTACTGGTAGCATACTCTTTGCCTTGTGTTTTAATCGGGCAAAAGAGAGAGGTGTCCTATTGGGGCAGATAGGTGGGGTTATCCTCTTTTCTTGCTTAGCAACATTAGGTATTAAGTCCATAATGATACATAGCAACGAAAACGACACTGAATATCTTGGTGGCTATATAACCAAAATCACCCATTACGACGAATGGGACGAATGGATAGAAAAGACGTGTACCAGACAAGTTCCTGATGGTCGGGACGAGAATGGCCATACCAAATACCGTACAGAAACATATGATTGCTCCTATAGGGATTTCCATCCAGAGCGTTGGAAATATACCAACAATTATGGTCATGAGGAATACTTTTGGAGCGAAAAAGAATTCTTTGATGCTATGCGTGAACTCGGAAATCCCCCAATGGTTTTCCGAGACATGCATAGAGATTATTACCGCATTGATGGTGATGCCCAAGATTATTTTTATGATGGTACAGTTGAACACGTAAGGGCATTAACAGATGCACACTCGTATAAGAATAAGCTAATCAATTCCAAGTCCATATTCAAATATGAGGAGATTAGTCCAGAAGAGGCCCGTAAGTTGGGATTGTTTGACTACCCTGAGATAAAGTCTTATGACCAAGAGGTTGTTTTGGGTATTGATGTGTCCTATACCACGGGAAAGAAATTCAAATACATCAATGCCATTTATGGCTCACCAAAACAATTCAGAGTATACATATTGGCCTTCAAGAATAAGCCATATAGTATCTCGGAAAAACAGAAGGCATATTGGCAAGGTGGAAATAAAAACGAGTTTGTTGTATGCCTGGGCTATGATGCCAAGACCAGAAAAATCAACTGGTGTAATGCTTTCTCCTGGTCCGACAAACCTACGCTTGAAGTGGCAACAAAAAGGTTCTTTCGAGAGCATGCTCATGTGGCATATTTAGGGGATTATGCAGACTGGTTGCCCAAGCATTTGAATCTCTGGAAACGTAAAGAGTTTAAGGATTTTGACTACATTGAAAACACCTTAACTTCCGTTCAGTCAATGTGGCTGGTAATCCTAACAATTATAATAAACATGCTGTTATGTGGCATTATTTTTGTCATGACAACTGAGGATTATCGACGAAATTGATACTAATTATCCTTGTAAATCAGGGAGAAATCGTATCGCAAAAACAGTGCAATTCTTGCATTTTTGCGTTCAATTCGTTCTACACCGCAATTATGTTTAAAAAATGAGTAATTCTGACACTATTTTAGGCTATTTTTAAGCTCTATGTGGCTCTTAATTAGTGTTTTGGTACAATAATACCATTCATGATTTTTAACGGATAATAGGGCTGATTTCCTGGCCTATCGTCATTCAATACATTGCGTTGTAATAAATATACTTTTAACGTTAATTTTTGTTAAGAAATTTGGTACTTTAAAAATCTTTTCTTATCTTTGCAACCAGAATGTTAAATAAACAAACAATGGAGACAGTAAAGAAATACATACTCACAGATGCAACTTTAAAATTCGAGGGACATTTGCTTCACCGAATTCAAGCAGTTGCTAATTTTGGCAATGTCCAGGCTGGAGACCTTGGTGGGTGGATTGAATCACAGGTCAATCTTTCCCAATATGGTGATTGCTGGATTTATGACGAAGCCAAGGTCTATGGCCATGCACATGTCGGTGGCAATGCAAGGGTCAGCGAGGATGCACATGTCTATGAGAATGCAAGGGTCCATGGTGATGCCTACGTCTGTAACTATTCAGAGGTCTTTGGAAATGCATGTGTCGCTGATACTGCACGGGTCTATCATAATGCTAAAGTCTTTGGGAATGCACTGATTTATGATAATGCAATGGTTTTTGGCGATGCATGCATCTATGGTGAAGCAAGGGTTTTTGGTGGGGCACATGTCTATGATAATGCACAAATTTATGGTAACGCCAATATAGGTGATGAAGCAGATGTATATGGTAATGCAAAGGTTCATAATGATGCATTTGTGTGGGGACGTGCAAACATATGTGGTGATGCCGAAGTACAAACGATTGAAGATTATATTGTCTTCAAAAACAGCTTCTCATCAGGTCGATGGTTTACTTGGACACGTAGCAACAATATGTGGTCGGTAGGATGTTTCTATGGCACGGGTCGGAAACTAATAGAAAAAGCCTATCAGGATGGTAGGAAACAAGGAGATTATTACAAACTCTATGTTGAACTAGTAGAGAAAATGAAAACGATGTAATTATGGAAAAGAAATACGAATTTACAGACGAAACCTTAGAACATAATGGTCACATTCTCCATCGAATTAAGGCGTTAAGAGACTTTGGTAATGTCAATGAAGGTGAGTTAGGCGGTTGGCTTGAAAACGAGAGCAATCTGTCTCAAGATGACGATTGTTGGGTCTATGATGATGCAATGGTGTTTGGCGAGGCTGGGGTCTTTGGTCATGCAAAGGTCTACGATGATGCAGTGGTCTATGGTTGGGCATGGATTTATGATGAAGCAAAGGTTTATCACAATGCACAGGTATCTGGTCATGCAAATATCTTTGATAATGCAAGGGTCTTTGGTGATGCCAAGGTCTGTGGTCATGCATGGGCCCATGGTAATGCTAATGTCAATGGTAATGCAATGGTCTGTGGTAATGCGGAGGTCTATGGTTATGCATGGGTCTATGATGATGCAAAGGTCGGTGGCGATGCAAAGGTCAATGGTAATGCTGAAATAGGCAAAAACGCAGAAGTCAAGGAAATGGGTGATTATATGGTGTTCCAAAACACTTGGAGTAGTGGAAGATGGTTCACCTGGACACGCTCAAATAACCTGTGGAAGGTCGGCTGTTTCTACGGCACTGGTAAGGAACTCATAGAGAAGGCTTACAAGGATAGTAAGGAGAAAGGAAACTGTTACAAAGCCTACGTAGAATTGGTAAAGAAAATCCACAAAGAAATTCATCAGAAATACGCAAAAATAGACACATTAGCACTTTAAAATGATATAATTATGGAAAAGTTGACATTTCAAGACATAAGAGATAGGGGGTTACTCTTATACGAATATATAAGGGGCTCTCAGGCTTATGGTATGGCTACCCCTACTTCCGACGAGGATAGGGGAGGTATCTTTATTGCCCCTCAAGAACAGCTTTTAGGTTTAGGCTTTGACTATCAGGACGAGGTATCAGATGATAAGCATGATACCTGTTGGTGGGAGTTAGGCAAGTTCATGAAGCTGGCCTTGAAGTGTAGCCCTATCGTATTGGAGGCGTTCTTTATTCCAGAGGATAAAGTGTTGTATGTTCATCCTGTCTTTGCCGAGATACTAAAGCATAGGGAAGCATTCTTGACAAAGCAATGCTTTAAGCCGTTTAGTAATTATGCTATTTCCCAGATTGAGAAGGCAAGGGGTCAGAACAAGAAGATAATGTGGGATATCAATGAGATGACAAGAAAGACTCCATTGGACTACACATACACCTTCTGTAATCAAGGCAGCAAGAACATCCAGCCTTGGCTTGAGGAAAGAGGCCTTGACCAGAGGAACATTGGTCTAGTCAATATTCCTAACATGAAGGATGTTTATGGAGCCTATTATGACTTCGGACAGCATATCAGGCTTAGTGGAATCACAGAAGAATATTTTTGTAATCCAGAAGTCAGGGACGATAAATTCATCAACTATTGTTGGGACCAGTTCAGTTATAAGTATAACACATCAACAGGTCGCTCATATGCTGATATAATGCATGAGATATGGAATGACATTTCACACCCTAAAGGTGGCCATTGTGGTATTGTCTCCCCAAGTGAAGTCTCTAATGAATTACGATACAGCTCTCATGTAACTTTTTCTCCAGTGCAGAAGGGTGATGCACCTATATGTTGGGTAGTGTATAACCAGGGTGCATACGAGAATCATTGCAGGAAGTACAAAGAATATGAGACGTGGAAGAAGAATCGAAACAAGGCACGTTATGAGAACAACCTTGAAGGACTGGAAAAGGAGAACAAGGATAAGTTCTACGATTCTAAGAATTTCTCACATTGTTTCCGTCTCATCAATACTGCCATCGAGATTGCCAGGGGTGAGGGTATGAAGGTTTGCCGTAAGGGTATTGATGCTGATTTTCTCCTTGATGTAAGGAACAGAAAGTACACCTATGACGAGCTTATCAAGATGGTGGACGAGAAGAAAGTTGAGATGGATGAGGCAATGAAGAATTCAACATTGCCAGAGACCATTGATACAGATTTTGTCAATAACCTCCTGCTTAGAGCAAGGTCTGATTTTAAGTTTGTAAATTTAAAGCTTACATATGGCAAAACCAGATAAATGTTATCCTGTATTTCAGGTGGACATATGCTTTGAATCATATTCTAGGGATTATGTCTTGGTAGGTGCAATGTCTAAGAAGGATTTAATTGCACATATTAAAGATGTGTTTCCTGACAACCAATATACCTTGGATGAGTATGATGTCAGTGAGGACGGTGACTATCCCGACAGGAAGGTTGGGGATGTGATTACTCAGCCACGGTTTACTGAAAACCAGTTGAAGGAAATCTGTAGACGAGACACACGTTTCTCAAGAATCAAGCAAATCAAGCATCTTTATACAGACAAACCCTACAAGGAATTGACAGGGTTTGGGTATTATGAATAAAAAAGTAGAATATGTGTTTGATATTAGAAAAGGATTATAAGGCACAAGTTGCCAAAAAGGATATTGAATGTTACAAGATATTCAATATATTTCCTTATGAGGATACTGACAAGCTATATAAAAGTCTGTATAGAGGTACGAAATACGAATTGGGTAAAGAATATAACAGCGAGTTTACATTTTCAGGAATTGTCAAACATCCTTGTAATGATGGTATTTTTCAGGAATTAGTTCCGACAGTTGAAATGGGATTGCACTCTTATGCTGAAATACCTTCACATGGAGAATATAGTAGATTCACATTATCAAATTTGGTTTGTTGCAGATGTATCATACCAAAAGGTAGTACCTACTATGTAGGCAAGTTTGACAATGCGACATCCTATGCTTCTAATTGCATTAAAGTAATTGAGGAAGTTCACGGTGTCAAAGGTTGGTAACACAACAAAAGACGTGTAACTCCACATCATGTAAAAACGTGTAATAGTCATGAAGTTCAAAATAGTAGAAAATAAGGAAGTTCTTACAAGGAATCTGTATGGTAGAGTATTAACTAAGACAAAGTACTATCATATAGATATGGTGAAATGGCATTTCCTCCATTTTTCTTTAAGATTCGAGAGGATGTCATTTAGCACGGCATCTCAATTGTTAACTCAGTGGCCTGTAAAGGTTGAGTTGAACCCTATCTATCCAACTAAATTTGATAATAAGGACGATGCTCAAAAAGTCATTGATGACATTCAAGAGAATCCCGACAAGTATATTCGTGTTTATTATTAAAAGCCAGTAATGAGTACACAAAACATCAAATAAAATTTAAATATTATGAGTTTAAGAAGTAAAGAATCATTAGAGAAACTTTTCGCTGAGACAAGAGAACGTGTTGCAAAAAGGAAAATTGCAGAGGCAAAACAGCGTAAAAACGCAAAAGAATTCAGAGAAAAACGTATGGCAATAGAGGAAAGGCATGAAAAAAGGTGGACAAAAAGTTTCTTAAATGCCATAAAAGATGATTCTGAATGGCGTGAACATTGGAATGAGATGGACATTTGCGCCCATTCTATTGAAATCATTTCCATATTAAGCAACAAAAACGAATTGAATAGCAACGAACAGAGTGTTCTTGAGTTTGCGTTTAATTTAACCTACCCAAATGGTGTGTAGAGATTGTCCTGACAGATGTTGGGGTAAATAGTCAGCCGTGACAATATTGAAGTATTATTTTCGTACCTACAAGAATCATGAGTACACAGAATATAATATCCGAAGCTCATAAAGAGCAGTTCGACCTTGTAGTAGCAAGGACGGAGGAATTCTTATACAATGCCTTGGCTGATGGACACATGGAAGTCAAGGATATAAGAAAGTTGATAGAACTATATAGAAACGACATTCAAGAAGTCAGACTATAAATCATTTAATAGTATAAGATTATGTGTTTACAATGCAAAGAAAGCGATAAGGCCAAAGTAGCTTTGGAGGACAAAAAATGCTATAAAGTCCTTGAACTTACAGAAGATGGAAAGTTGAAATCACCTTATTATGATTTTTTCTACGAAATCGGAAAGGTATATGAAGGTGCTACCAATTTTGATTTGGCAACTTATAACTATTTTCCAACATGGGAAACTGATTCTTTTGAAGAATATTGCAAACATCACAGAGGCTATGTTGATGGTAATGGTAATAAATTAATAATAGCCCTTCCTTTTTCTGACGGCTATGTGGATGACAATGGTGTTGAAATACCAGGATATGCTATTGGCCAAGGTTTTCATACGTGTGACTCCTTAGAAACCTGTATGTCAATTTTTCACGCTGACTTGCAAGGGATACTAAAAGGAACTCGTAACTTAGTGATTGCTGAATGTGTAATACCAAGAGGTAATTTCTATTATACGGGATATACGAGTTATGAAATATGTGCTCCATGCTATGCAAGCACTGCCCTGAAAATAGAAAAAATAGTGTTTAACTCTAAAAAACAATAATTATGTGCTTAGTATTAAGAAGCGGAATAGAGGACTTTAAGTTCGCTCAAGAAGATATGAGGTGCTTTAAACTCCTAAACATGAGAAATGGGCAATTAACATCGCCTATTTTTGATGAGTCTTGTTATGAGATAGGTAAGACATATGAAACGTCCCTGAATTACGAGGTTGAGGAACACGAATACGAAGACCATTGGTCAGAAATATGGCCACTGGAGATATGGAAAAAAAATGCATGGTATATACAGGGGTCTATGGTTAATATTGAGGTAATTCCACAAAATATTGGGCAGGGCTTTCATTCGTATAAACATTTGAGAGATGCTCTTAGGGCTTTGAAATTTTACTTATATGAGGACTATGTATTAGCTGCCTGTACAATACCGAAGTATAGTGGTTATTATTCGGGTCATCAAGGACTGGGATGGACTTTTGTAGACGGTTATGCCAGCGATGCTATAAGAATCGACAAAATAATCGACCGAAAGACTATCGACAAGCTGTCAGAATCCCAATCACAGCTCAACGATATGCTCACGGAGGAATTGAAGGCGTTTTATGATAATATGTCTGCAAAGGCAAATGTTAATTAAATCATTAAAATTATGTGTTTAGTATTAAGAAGCGGAATAAGAGATTTTAAGTTTGCTCAGAAACCAGTGAGGTGTTACAAGATTCTCAAGGTTGAAGACGGACAATTGAAGGCACCCGTGGCTACATTCACCTATCAGGTGGGTAAAACCTATGAGTGTCCTTTGAACAACGAAGTCAGTGAGTTTACTTGGGGTCAGTATATAGGCAGAAGATATATATTTCCACGAATCGACCAATATCATAAGTGCTATCATATACCAAATCAAGAAAAGCAGTTTTTGGTTGTAGAAAAATATTCAATAGGCCAGGGTTTCCATAGTTTCAAACACCTTGATGCATGTTTATATTTTCTGGAATCTCGAAAGGCATGGGAGTGCAAATCTGGATATGTCGTGGCAGAATGCACAATCCCAAAGTATAGCGGATATTACGAGGGCCATCAGTCTATAATGTTCAAGAACTATGATGGTTATGCCAGTGACACTTTTAGGGTAGATAGGGTTTTGGACGAGAAAACTCTTGACAAGTTGATAACACTGTATGATGAATACCGCAATCTCAATAAGGAAGATAAGCAGAGATTGTACGAAGAGTGTATTAATGATATGGAGGATAAGCAATGACACCGACCATGGATGTAGAGAAAAAATATGTCTGGCTAAAGAAGTCAGACTATATAGAGGAACTTAAGCAGTTCCACAAAGTGATGTATCATTTAGGCTGCTTGAAGTTTAAGCCTTGGAAAAAATACAAAGGTAAACCTTATCAAATACATGCTGGTGGCTTTTATCGGGCCAAAATGGGATTCAGACTGTGGAATCCGTTAGGCCTGATATTATGCATAGTGTTAGCCCTCCTATTGTTCAGCTTACATTTGATTGAGGCTTTCCAAAATACATTCAAGGAAATTATAGAACTCAACAATCAAGAGGTCTCTATCAATAAAAATCTCGAAATAGAGAAAAATGATAAGTAATAATTAAATTAAGGAGATAAATTATGTGGGAAGTAATAAGTAAACTCATTGATGCGATATTAAGCGAATCAAAACAAAAGGACGTAAAGATTGGAGCCTTGGAGGAAAATTTAAGGCTTGCTGCTCAGGAAAACTTAGACATCCAAAGTAGCATCAAGCAATATAAGTCGAAACTAGAAAGTTCAGAGCAAGACAGGATAAGCCTGAATAAGCTGAAAAGCCAGGTGGAAGAGATGAAGAAGAACTACTGCCAGACAGTTCTCCTATATGGTAAGCCTTGTAATGACTCTATCAAAATCCAGGCACATATTGCCACATTGGAAGATGAGCTTGAACAGATACATGATTCGAGAAAGGCATACAATTTTCATATAAATGGTAGTGACACTACTGATTGTCATGAGGTCCAGCAATATATCAACAAACTTGAAGAACTGGCCAGTTCCAAGGATTCAGAGGCAAAGTTTGAGTACACTATGCATGGTACTCAGGTGAAGGACCCTAATGAAGTTCAAAGGTATATAGCTCTTCTTGAAAATTCTAATGATATACTCAGGACCAGACTCAAGGAGCTGACAAATGAATACGAAGTGTTGCCTTCAACAGGTTCAGGAATATGAGACAAGTTATGAGACAGAAGATTAAGACTATATTATGCATATTGATATGTTCATTGATGTTTTTTGCCTGTAATAATAAGGAGGCAAAACAGGAAAGTGAAATATATCCAATTGCAGTGAGAAGCATAACTGGCAGAACTATGGATGGTGATTCAATCCGAATGTATGGTGGTAAATTCAGATATAAGGGCTGGTATAAGACCAAATCCATCACACCTTTAAGAGATTGCCAAATAGAACAATGTGATGTTGTTTTTGAAAATGGTACTGTTGGTAAACTATATGGAGGTAAGGTAATAATAAACTATACTCATCGGGAACATAGCTTTCTAAGTGCAGAAGTTATAGATGGTACTCTTGTAATACAACCAACAAAATAATTTCTTAAAAAGTGTTAAGAAATTTGGTAGTTCAAAAAAATATTCGTACCTTTGCACTCAGAAACAAAATAATAAACAAAAAAAACATTAACAATGGGAAAGATTAATTTCACTCGTCAGCATTACGATAATCTGAAAAGTCTTGCAACAGATATGTTGTTCAAGAATGAGACTATCATGACTTCTATGGGTCAGGTTCTTAATATTACAGAACTCTTGCACACTCAGTCAATAGGTGTACTCAATAATATCCGTATCTCACTTGACAAAAAGCTCGACAGTCTCAGCAAGCAGGATGAATGGGTGGCTACAGATGCCCAGCAAGCCAAGTATGAGAAATTGAAGAACCAGAGAGAGTTGGTAAACCTTCTCATAGGTTATAAGAGATATACCCAGGAGCAGAATGAGTTGAAGGCTCAGAAGGAAAAGCTTTCTGCACAGCTTGAGGAACTCAAGGAGTCTCAGAAGACCCCAGAGGATAGAATCAAGGAGCTTGCAGATGCTATGGCTGCACTTCAAATCGACCCTGACTTTGAGTAAGCTGCTCGTAGTTTTTAAAATCATTTTTAATCGTTTAATTTTCAAATTTGTTACTTACAACAATGGTAGAAGTAAAGGTTAACAACAGTAACAAGAATCCTTTCTATGGTATGAGGGAGTGTCTCTATCTCTTTCAGAACCTCAATACCAATATCACGGAAGCTATGCTTGACAGAGCATTGGCAGAAGTAGAGAATGACAAGCAGAAGAAGGAGCTCTTTTTCTCCCTTATCTTCTCTGTAGGTGATATTACTGCACGTCAGCACAACATCTTCAAGGGTGTCAAGAAGGATAATGGTGGTAATGCAAACAGAGATTCTTTCTGGACTATCTTTAATTGGATAAAGGACAGAAATTGGGCACAGTTTGTAAAGTTCCTCCATGCAGGTCTTTTCAATGAGTATCAGTGTTTCGACACACTGTTCCGTTCACGAGTCAAGACATGTAGCGGTAGGGTAGTTAAGGTGTATGACATCTTTGCTAACCAGACATACCGTAATGAGCTTGCCAATTACGTATACTCTATCGTTAACGGTAATAATACCTTTAACAAGCACCTTGTAGCTAAGTTCTTGACACTTCCTCGCCCATCAAAGAGAACAGGCCATACCAAGATGCTTGAAGAGACAATGACCGTTATGAAGAATAAGGCCAAGTTCCTTACCAAGCTGTCAGACATGGTAGGTTGGGAGTATGATGGCTACAACTTCATCGGCTATCGTAAGTGGAGAAAGGAATATAACACTAACCTTGAGTCCGTTCTTTTCTCATCAGGTGCTATTAATGGTTTTACTCAGGACCAGTTCTTCAAGTGGCTTGAGCAACTTCCATCACAGGCAAGGTTCAGAGTCAGGAACAAGGTAGCTTTCTCCAAGAAGGAAGATAATACTCTCAAGTGGCCAGTCCTTAAGGAGTGGTATGACAAGTGGGAGAATCACAAGGAGGAAATGCAAGCTTAATAGAGAAAGCTTGAGGAGAAGATTCGACAGGGTGGAGCCTCTGAGGAAGACCTCAAGAAGCTTGCCAAGGCTAAGAAGGAGGCCAAGGTTAACACTGGTGCTACAAACTTCAAGGATATCTATGAGTCCATCCTTAACGGTAGGGCAGATGCTCTTGCAGTTGAAAGCTTTATCCAGAACAAGGTGAACCTTCCTTATAATAGCCTGGTTATTATTGACGATTCTGGCTCAATGAGTGGGGCACCATTTAACTTTGCCACATTCCTGGCAACTGTATGCTTGATGAAGAACCCTGATGACGAGGCACGAAACCTCGTAGGCTTCTTTGCTAACGATTCACATTGGCATGCTTACATTGATTCAAAAAAGCAGCCAAGCCCAAATAGTATCGTTAGAACTGGAAACATCAAGTGCGAAGCAGAGCCTCTCATAGACCCTACACTTAGCTTTATGGAGAACTATAGGCGATTCGATTCTTTTGCTCACTCTGTGTTCAGGTGTGGTGGTACACATATTGATTCAATCGCAAGAGGTCTGAATGAAGCTTGCAAGAGGAATCCTGAGATGCTTGATGCACTCAAGAACTATCCAGTTTGGACCATAGTATCAGATAGTGATTTTAACAATCTGTGGAGTCCAGAAGCATCTTTGAATGACCTCATGAGACAGTGCCAGGAGTACTTTGGTTTCAAGCCTTTTATCGTAGGTATTGCTGTTGATAGGTATAATACCAATCCTAAGTATGAAAGGTTTAGCGGTATAGAGAATTTCCTCTACATTCCAGCCAACCCTACTCTCATTGAGCAGTTCCTTACAAATTTCAGGGATATGGACACATTCGATGTCTATGCACCACTACAGGGTTTGTACAGGACTAACAGGTATGAACTGGTTCGCCAGAACGTGATTTAAACATAGCT
>ERZ809504.80-NODE-80-length-14028-cov-6.299649_pt1 | contig 14028 bp, 18 predicted proteins | sample MGYA00521273_ERZ809504 | MGnify/ENA primary metagenome ERZ809504 (study PRJEB31581, sample SAMEA3312979) | metagenome | study: EMG produced TPA metagenomics assembly of the PRJEB8939 data set (Metagenomic analyses of Rumen microbiomes reveals...
AGTACTATAACTACTTAAGTATATAATTAAGTATATTTAGGTCTTACAGCTCTTGACCATACAGAGTCCATCCTGTTGCATACAACTCCGTAAGCTCTGCCCTTTGCCTCTGTTACCATGCCGGTATCTGTTAATATACCAACATGATATGCCTTATCACCTTCAACCTTGAAGATCAGATCACCAATCTGTCTGTCTTTAAATGCAACCTGATCAAATCTGTCATCATGCATCAAACCGTTTGCTGTATCGTCATAGCCATCAGGAAGCACTTTGGCATACTGCAAGGCTTTGATCACAAATCCTGAGCAGTCAAAACATTTACTGTCCTTTGTGAGCCTTTTCTGATTGTTGTAAATAAATTCCATTACCCTTCCGGCATTTGCTCCGGAGTTTTCCATCTTTGCCAATTTACAAACGGTCAAAGACTTCACCTTCTGCCCCTGTCCTGACCAAACATATGGTGAGCATCTGCCAGCCTGCCGCTCGGCATACAATAAAACTCTATCAAGCTTTGTCATTTCGTACCCTCCAATTTATCAACCAATTTCTGTATGACTATTGTGTTATTATGGATTGCCTCTGTGAGTTTGTCTGCTTCCTCCTTATGCTGTTTATTCTGTGACAGCATAGTGGAGTACAGAACAAAGCAGAATACAACCGGAAAACCAACAGCAGAGACTGCTGAAACTAATGTTGCGAAGTCCATGAGATCACCTCCTTACGATCCTGCGACTGTCAATATGAAACAGTTATTGCCTCTTGCAAAATTCAGTTCTGTATCATCGCTCTTCAGGAATGGCTGTGTCAGCACTATCTTATTTTGCTGAGTCCATCTCATCGAGTCATTAAAGTAGGCATTTACATTTGTATTATTCTGACTTCTTTCAATGACTGCATCATTATCCAGTATGTCACTCTGCCAACTATTCAGGACATCAACCTGCATATGAATTTCAGACATATTGCCTGTTTTAATAATCTGCTCAGTTATATAATAATATCTATCAAAGTCAGGAATATAACAGTAATTATAACCGAGGACACTTCCACTGATCAGGAATATCGGATTAGATATTGACTGGTCAAACATGAGCTTGCCTTCAATTGTCAGCTCATCCTCACTATCCCATTGCTTGCCGATAACATCCTGATCAGACTCACATTTGACAAAAATGATACCATGATCTGTTGAGCTGCTTGGAGTGTACGAAGGTTTAGGAGTGCCGGTCTCGATCCTGACTCCTGCAAGTAGTTGTCTTTCGATTTCTGCTCTTTCTGTTGCTGTGCATGGAATGTCATCGAGATGGACAACCATGCATTTTGTATAACCGGAACACTGGCTGAGCTTCCTCTTCATGTAGCTCGGTCTGCCCAAAAACTTTTCCTGTTCACCAACTATCTTATCACGAGGAATTTCAACAGTGATATAGGCTGTCTGTGTTGTCAGCATACCGTTTACGCTACCATCACCTGAGCTGTATGTAACATCAGGAGTCATGTTCATACCGTTCATTGCAGTATTTGCAAGCGAGCCTATCATTAAAGGTGCTGTGAGTCCTCCTGTTGCAATTGTTGCCAATGTACTGCCGAGTGAAGCTCCTGCCGATAATATGCTGGAATACATCCTGCCGAAGTCCTCAGAGCTGGTCGGTATCTGCATACCGCAAGCACCTCCGAAGAAATATCTCGGCTTGTCTCCAACATCAATTTCAGCAATTACCGAGCCTGAGAGAAAATCAAACATATATTTTAATGTTAAGGTCTTGCCCATCACATCATTGACATCCAGTGAGTGTTCACCAACAAACGGAAGATGAGCTGTAACCTTTGTATAAGGCGGATAATCGAGGAAATTGCCCTTTTCCGTTTTGATCTTTATCGTTCCGAATGTATCAAGTAGATATTGATCTGTCAAAGCATATCCTTGAGCTGTTGTGGTAATGCTTCCGACTTTTATTGTACTCTTTGACTGTGAATGCTCCGGCTCAACCGGCATGATTGCCAGTCCAACAATAACCTCACGAGGATCGTTAAAGAATTTTGTAACATTGTCAACAAAATCATTACTCCACAGATAAGTTGATAAGCTCTTCAGGTCATTCTTTTCCATCATATACATTGAAGTAAATCCGGTATCGATTGCACTCACTGTTGGTTTAGTAAGTCCGGTTATAGGTATGTCTAACCATTTATTCTGATCTGTGCCTTCATCCTCTTCATTGACATCAGGATCAAGTCCTTCAGCATGGCTGTGCAGCCATAGATATAGCTGTTGCATTTCAGACTCTGTCGGTGACTCCTGATTATAGCTGAATTTATCAGGATTGGATGCTGTCTTTGTGATAATGGAAGGCTTTGCAACCTCGTTAGTTGTGTCAATCAGAAATGACATATATCCATTATTCTGTGACAGTCCTGACAGCACATAAAAAGGAGATGAGCTTCCAGCCATATAAAATCTTGCTGTCACAGTGATCGCTGGCGGAGCATCCCTCTGCAAGCTCATGTAATCGACATTACCCGCATAAATGACATCAGCTTCCATTCCTCTCGGAACATTCTGAAGCAATGTTGTTATCTTTGTCTGATCAGACAGATTGACATCATCAAGACCGGCATTGCTTACCGGATTGCCATCATTTATGCTATCCTGTTTTATCGTGCTGAATGATAAAATCCCATTATTACCGCTTACGCTTGGCACGCTAACCCAATTATATGCGGGTGGTGTTGCGCTTTTGATTGCGGTATATAACATACTACTATCTATTAATTGTCCAATGCTTTCAGTATGGCTTTCCGTTGCGTTATTTTGTACTAACAATCTAAAACTTGCTTGCTGATTTGCTTCATCTATTGCAAATATAACATAATTGAAAAAATCAATATTCGGATTGATATTATTTGACGCTCCATATTCTTGCCAATTATCATTTACTGTTGGTCTAACTAATATACCTCTAGAAAATCTTTTTGTGGTATAACCTGCTCTTGGTTGAATTGTAGAATATATTTTTAACAAATCACTTTCAAACGGATAATATGTTCCGTCACCTTGTGTTCTGTAACTCCACAAATCAACGCCACCACTTAAACCACTTGTTAATATAGTGTCACCGCTTAAAAATGTTGTCATATTTAATGCAAGGGGCAAAGTTAATGGTGTTATATGATTCCAATCTGTTAAAAATTCATAAGCCACTTAATACACTTCCTTTCTTCCGATAAAATTACTCTTTCATGGCAAGAGCTGGAAGTCTCTCCCAGCTCTGCCGATTGTAAATTTAGACATAACAGCAAACACTGTCGATAAATCTCATTACCCATCTCTTGACAAAATCAACATCATAGAGCCTGAGTATCTGCTCTATCATATCGACTGTTGATACCGTACCAATATTGCCGGTAACATCAACCTTCTTGCCATAAGTGGTCTTGTTTTCGAAAGTACCTGTTCTCTCAACAGTTTCAGTCCTGCTTCCGGTCTGCTCAGTCTCAGTGACAAAAGTACCTGACTGCTCTGTCTCGGTCTCATAAGTGCCGCTCTGAGTCCTTGTATCGGTCTCTGTACCGGTCTTTGTCTTGTCATTGGCAAATGTACCACTTTGCACCTTTGTAGTCTCGTATGTGCCTGTCTGAGCCTCTGTATCGGTCTTTGAGCCTGTGAAGGTTTTGTCATTGGCAAATGTACCGCTCTGCTGTGAAGTGGTCTGATATGTGCCTGTCTGAGCTTCAGTATTTGTCTTTGATCCTGCGAAGGTCTTATCATTTTCGTAAGTGCCTGACTGCGACTCTTTGATATGCTGTGTATGATAGCTCTTTGTCCTTGTTGTATTGGCGAAATCACTGCCATTGAAAGGAATTACTGCATTGGTAGTACCGTCTGCATTATCTGTCTCAGGAGTGCCTGTCGTCTCGGTCTTCTTTTCCCAATTGGCAGGAGTCTGAGTATCTTTTTCATGGTAATCAGTAAAAGTTTCTGTGTTTGTCTTCTGCCACTGTGTAGGAGTCTGAGTATCAGTCTTTATCCAATTGGTAGGAGTCTGAGTATCAGTCTCGTGATAATTGGTGTATGTTTCAGTATTTGTTTTCTGCCAGTTTGTAGGAGTCTGTGTCTCTGTTTCTGTCCAATCTGTAGGAGTCTGAGTATCGGTCTCGTGATAATTTGTATAGCTCTTGACATTCTGATCCTGCCAATTGGTAGGAGTCTGAGTCTCTGTTGACTTCCAGTCTGTTGGAGTCTGTGTAACCGTTGACTTCCATTCATCCGGAGTCTCTGTTTTTGTTTCAACCCAGTCATTAGGAGTCTGAAGGTCGGTATCACTTCCGGAGTAAACCTCATGCCTGTCATAATTATATATCGGATTATACTTTTCGAGAAGAGCTGACAATTCGTTTGCGATGAAGCTTCCATTTCTTGCCAGCCACTGGGTATATTTTATCTTGAATGCTCCCCACGGATCATTAGTCTCGGCATTGTAAAAGCTCTTTTCAGTATTTTCGTTGAAGATATCCTCAAACTGAGCCTCGCTCCACAAATTCAACTGCTGAGCATTTTCTTTGAAGGTCGGAGTGCCAACTCCTGCAAAGTGATTGTTGATATTGGTGAAGTCAGCAATATCTTCCAATTTATAAAATTTCTTCATCTGAGTTTCCTCCTTCCTCTTCAGGAGCTTCCTGATCAGTCTCGGTCACTTCCTCATTTACCTCTTCCAAGTCACCGTTTTCATCAATGTCAGCTTCCTTCTGATATTTGATCTCTTCAACCTTCCAAGCGGAGCTGAAGTCAATTTCAGCATCTTCCGGAATGAGTCCAAGTGCTTTCATTTTATCACACCACAGCTTTCGCTGGTAAAGCATATCATTGGGCAGGATGAAGCTCGTGCTGGTCTGACCGTTTACTTCATCGACTGTTTGCTGAGCCATCTTTCCATTGCCCTGAATGGTCTGCCCATACAAGCCGAAGCACCATCTCATATAATCATCAACTATTTTCGTGATGTACTGGAGCTTATCACTCGTTTCAGGATCGGACAGATTAATCACATTTTGAGATGCTGAAGAGTCAACACCTTCAAGCTCATCAAGGATATTTTTCGAGGCGATCGCAAGATCATCCTCACCGTCTGAGTCCTTCACCTTCTTCCAGTATTCATTGAGTGCCGCCTTTTCTTTGTCATCCCTTGCCTTATATATGGGATGATTTTTACTGTATGACACTCCTGATCTGACTGCTGTGAGTGCATTGGCGATCGCCTGCGAAGCCAGTACCATAAACTGCCTGAGTGAAGTGTGAGCTGAATTATTCCAGCCGAATGCTATAGTATCATAGTCAACCTGCTCACAGTAACCATTGCAGGATGTAATTATACATTGCGATCCTAAACCGTAAGCATCCGGCTCATCGGCAGGATCAGCTTTGAGGAAAACTGCTTCTCCTTTGTAAAGTCCTTTGTTATATATGTTCGGAATTTTACAACCGGCACAGCTTCCATACCAAATGAAATATCTTTCAGCATATTCCTTTGGCATACTGGAAGGAAAATTTTTATACTCAAACATGGAATAAAAGAAATTTTCCATGATATCAATGATATAGCTCTGCAATGCCGCCTTTGTAAACGGTATCTTTCTGAGAGCTTTCAGATCGTCTAATATATTCATTTTATCACCTCGTTAATTCAACAAAGGGACAGGGAAATAAACCCTGTCCCCTCGTTGATTGGAGTCTTATATGTGGGATACGCACAATGATGAAGTACCTCAAGTTGTTGGAGCTGCTTCCACTGTTACATCACAAGTATCGGTATAGCTTACTCCGCCGACTGTAATTGTAGCAGTGATCGTTGCACTGCCTTCAGCGACTGCTGTAACTTTACCTGTTGAAGAGTTTACGCTTGCATATGTACCTGAGTCAGATGCTGACCATGTTACGACTGCATTTGCAGGATATGTCACTGCACTGAGAGTCTCTGTTCCACCTTCAACAAGTGTGATCTCATTAGGAGATACGGTAACAGAAGGTTCTGTTGAAAGGATGAATACAACTGCGTTCTGTGTAGGAAGTACAGCTCTGAAGTCTCTAAACTGCATGAATGTCTGAAGGATATCCTCCGGCTCATGATATTTGGTCGCTGTCCTTCTTTCCTTCACACCGTGAAGCACTGCCCACTTGTCTGCCATAAGTGCAACTATACCATCTCTTGTAACAGTTACACTGTTCTCATCTGTTACGGATATCTTTGACAGCTCGCTGAATTTAAGAGCTGTGCTTGTAGCATCCTGAAGTCCACTGCCCTGCCAGTAAGGAACAGTTTCATACAATGGCATTGAAGTGAATATCTCATGGAAGGTGGTTGACTGCAACACCGAATTGAATGCCTGCTCAGCATAGCCGAGTACCTGAAGCTTGATCCTGTCTTCCGGCACGAATGTTGCTCTCTGTGCCATATTGAAGAGCTTGCTCATCTTCTTGAAATAGTCCTTGTACTCTGTGAGCTTCCTGCTCATAAATCTCAGACAGTCAGCATTTGCAAGGAATGCCTCTGCTGATGTGATATTGTTTGCAGGTTTCATCTCGGCATTGTATGCCTTTCTAAGGTCAATGACTGAGATCGAGTGACTGGTAACCTTTGCATCATTCTTGAAGCATTCAGCAATAAGTGCATTTCTGAGTGCATCATCCAGCTCTTCATCGTGAGCTTCGATTGCATTTGCGATAGCCAAACGGATAGCACCAACAAAACTCTCGATCTCTGACTCGGATGTAAAAGCATCATCCCACTGATTACCGGTAATATCGTACTGAAGCTCCCAGCTCGAAGTCTTACCATAAAGAGTTGCATCAATGGTCGGAATTTTGATATTGTATGTACCGATGCTGTCTCCGTCTGTGAAGGTCTTCCAGTTATGAGCTGCCTGCACTTCAGGAGCTGTAATGGTGACAGCCTGAAGGATTGCCTTAAACTGCATATCCTCAACTCTAAATCCGTAATTTTTAGCTCTTCTGTAAAGACTGTCCATATAAACGGTCTTAACTCCGTTAAGGATCAGAGCTTTGGTAAACTGTTCACGGTATTTGCCGAGATCATCATGAGCAATGCCTCCATCGATGAAGTCTGCAAGTGACTCTGTTGCTACCGCTTTTTCACCAAGTGCCTGTTTGTATGACTCATTCACAAGCGAATAAACGGCATTACTGTTTAAATACTCTACTGACATATTATTGTCTCCTTTCATAATAAAAATGAGTGTAGAATTATTTGTTCTACACTCATAGTACATTATTAATTACAATTTGTCAACTAAAACTTTAGAAAGGTAAATCCTCTCCGAATGCTTCTGTAAATCCTTCGCCGCCGAACATACTGCCGATATCCTGCTTGTGAAGCTCCTTGATAAGAAGTGCCGCCGGATATATAGCTCCCTGTTTGATATTGACGAGGACAACTGCCTTTGAGCCATTGATATTGCCGCCATTAGCTGACAGATATTCGGTCAGGTCTCCCTGATCAACGATTGCTCCATTGACATACTCGCCAACCCTGAAATTAAATCCGGAAGAAAGGTTGATATATCTTCCGTCTTCAGGTGTTTCCTCGGTTAACCAGTCCGGCAACCACTTGTCTTCAGTATCAACATAATAAGGCTCAGCCGCTTCCTTGAGCTTGTCGACTGCTTCTTTGGTGCATTTCAAGGATATCCTGTACTTTTCATCCTTGTCTTTCTTGCCATTTGCAAATGTTCTCTTTCCGAACATTGCTGTTGTGATTGTTCCTGCGAGATAAACCTTTCCGGTCTCCATCTCCTGTGCTTCCTGCTTGCTGTTCTTCTTTGTTTTGTCTGACATAACAGACTCCTTTCTGCCCTATGAGGCGATCATAATTTATTTGCTTTATTGACATATGTGTCAACAGTAAAGCCGATATCATTGTTGTAATAGTACCACTTATTTGCATTATAAAGTTTCCAAATCCTCTTGTCAATAGGTTTATCACCGAATTTATAAGCCTGTCTCCTTTCGGTAATATCACCGACTGTATAAACCCTCCTTGCCTTGTCATTGATCTTGACTGCATCATGCACAAATATATGCTCTCCGAGTGCCGGAGATACACAGTAATCCAACTGCAATATCTTTCCGGCATAAGTGATATAAAAGTCCTTACTTACAAGCTCTCGTTCGTCATCTCTAAAAAAGTGCGGATATGAGTCCACTGCCCAGCTTCCACCGGTAATACTGGCAAGCTTCGGATTGTCAAATCCGAAATACAGAGTGTTTACTTTTGCTCTCTGTTTATTCCTGTTAGATATCAGATGACAAAAGATACGAGTCTTCTTCTGAGTAAGCTTGATAAATGGCTCATCTTCAGCAACCTTCAGCACTTCATCCTGAATATACAGCTCTCTGAGATATTCATTGTAATAATTTGTAGTATTCGCCAACAGGAATATCTTTCCGGTCAGACGGTCTCTCAGGATCGTCTTCAGGAGATCGCACAGAGTGACAAATTCATTGTTAGCATAAGTGCTTGAAATAAATTCGTCAAAGATAATGAAGTCTCCTGTTGGCATATTCAAGGAGCTTTTGTATACCTCATTCTGAGTCAGATCAAGAGCATACATAAATGCCTCTGTCCTCTTATCTCGGTCTCCCTTTTCATCAATATGGCAAAGATACATTTTATGACCGAAATAATACACATTGTTATACTCACCATCCGTTAAGTCCTTGATATAGCCGCAAGCTCTTATTACTTCAAAGAGCTTTTCAATATTCTGTCTTGCGGTCATATCCGGTCTCTGCCTGATATATGGTGTAGTAATACCGTACATCAAAAAGAGGATAATGGAAATGATCAAAAGGTTTGTAGTCTTGCCGGTGCTTCGGCTCGATATCAGGATAAACCACTCCGCCGAGTCAGGATCAAGCTCCTTTGCCGGATTGTAAATTCCTTTTGGCATCTTCAAGGCATTATAATAAGTAAAAACTTTTTTCCAGTCAACCTTGATACCATCCTGCACATTATTATTCAGATAGGTAATTTCTTCAGCAACGACTTTCAATTGCCCAGCACCTCCCTCTTCTGAAGGTCTGACTCGATAAATGCCCGATAAAATTTGTCAAGCTTCATTGTAAAGCCGATATCAAAGATCGCCGCCGATGACAGTTCCTGCATGATAACTCCATCAGGTGCAACCCACTCTGAAGGTTTGTCATTATAATGGATGCTGTTCTTTTGCGAGACTTCTGCTTCCAGCTCCATGCCGAGTATGTCAAAAGCTTCAAAAGGATCACCTTTGACACTGAGTATTGCCTCCTTCGGCATACCGGCAACTGTTGCTTTTATCTTACCGTTTTCTTCGGTCAGATACCTCTTCGCTCCGAGAGTCTTTATACGAGTGATATCAGGCGACTCCAAATCGAACATACCAAGATCATCAAACTCAGGATCGGTCAGTCCTGCCTGTTGTAATTTATGGGCTATCCATTTGTTATACTGTTCAAATATTTCAAGTATGCGAGGATGCTTCCTGCATTTGAAACTATCGGTATCGTTGTAGATGATATAGTCAGCTCCCAGCTCTTCGATGATCCTAAACGCCGGCTGGAATAACGCCCATCTGCCCCAAGCACAGGTCCAAATGCCCCACTGTGGAAGCAATATCTGCTTGCTGACTTCCTTTTCATAATCAAGATCGTTTTCAACGATCTCCCAGTCCTGCTTTTCATTCGAGTAAGATACCGAGTCAAGCTCCATGCGAGTGACCATCATTCCATAGCCGGCATTTGTGCCGCTTTTCTCGATAGCATATTCAGGAGTGCCGGAGAGTCCTGCCTTTTTCATTTTAGCCTTATTCTTGTAATGCCTGTTCAAGACATTCAGGATAAACTGTGGAAGCTTTATCCTTTCGGATATCCAAAGGCAATGCACTTCAATCTTCTTCCATAAATAGAGCTTTTTATACAATTGGTAATCAAGCTCGGTCAGTACAACCTTCATCTTTTTCGCACTGGCGATCCTGCCATTGTCGATTATCGAGCCTTCAAGCTCCATGCACTTATGCCTGCTCTCATATGATATGGAAGTTGTCCTCCTGATATCATAAAATGTTGCTGTTATGATGCAGCAGTATTTGCTGACATAATCTTCAAGATGCTCAGTATCATATACTGCTTCAAATGGAGTGCCTGCGTAATATCCGAAATTCATCCATGCCGGATATGCCGATGTCTCATCTTCGCCCAATGCTCCATAAATGGTATATCCTGTGTTTGTGATATTTGCATGGACATATCCACCTCTGAAGAGCCATCTAAACCAATACTGATATGTATCCTTGTCCGGAAATGCCGCCTGTACCAATTGCTTGTAATCTTTAACTCCCTGATAGCCGAGCAGGTTTTTCAGCTCAGTCCTGACTTCAGCTCTAAGGAGTCCGGTCTTGGTCAACGGTATCTTTTTATCAGGATATATGTATCTGTCAAAGATGAAGCTTGACCATTCGGCAAGGATCGCAACATCATTGATACAGTAATCTTTTTCAGCTTCAGTGAGCGGAGTCTTCCAGCTCCTCATTACCGAATAATCAAGATCACCCTTGAGCTTTTGTGTTGTAGTAAAATCCTTTGCCAACTGTGCAAGACTTCCGCCTGAGATGCTGAGTGCCTCTCGATAATCAAATCCATCAACTGTCGGAGCGGCAAGCGGATGCCTTTCCTCTCGTGCAAAGAAATTGCCGATGTCCCAAGTATATCTGTTTTTCAAAAATTCAAACTCGAAGCCAAGATTTGCATCCCATATCAGGAGCTTCCTCTCTGATCCGAGACGGTAAAAACTTACCAGCCTGTTATAAAGGTCTTTGTAAGTATCCCATCTCCTGCCTAAATATATGTATCCGATCTCTTCCGATGCTATGGCAAACTGCCAATGATACATATATGCTGACTTTGAATTGTCCGTAATGACATTTGTTGTCTCGATGTCAAAGCCGCAATATAAAGGCAGATATTCATACTCCATAACTTTTCCATCAACTATCTTTTTGATAGTAACAGGATTGCCTCCGAGCGGAAACTGTGGCAACATCTGTCCGATCTGCGAGTACTCGATCACATAGCAAGGCACTTCCTTCTTTTCACCCTTTACCACGAGTGTTAGCTTTACCTGTTTCATAGCTGTTTTCAACTCTGTTTGCATTATCAGCTTCATTCTGTGCTTCGGCATTTGATCTCAGCTCTCCTTCCCTTAGTATTGCGGCAAGCAATTCATAGCTTTTAGCTCCTGCTGTCTTCATCAGATCGGCAACGGATGCATCATACTTGAGCTTATGCTTGCTGTCCTCATAAGACTTAACAAATGATTTATCATCAATATATTGCTTGACTTCTTCTTCAGTGACCGTTTTAGCCTCTTTTTTTATCTCTGACTCTGTCGGATAAAGGTTTCCGCCTTCGGCAAGCCTTTCCTCTGCGATCTGCCTCTTGTATGTGCCTTTTGCTCTTTTTACATCCGGCAGTCCATACTTGGCTTTGTTTATCTGCCTTGCTGAAGCTCCTGAAGCTTTGCCTTTTGAGAGCTGGATATATCCGCCTTTGCCCATATGGACAGCTCCGGCAGGAAGCTCTGCTGTGATCCTGTTGACATATAATTGGTAGACTTCACTGTCTCCGCCAAATGCCTCATATACAGCCTTTATCTGCTTGTTTAGAGTATCGGCGGCACGGTATGCTGCTGTGGATTTATATTTTGCCAATTTAATCACCTCCTTTCAACTTTAAATTCTTTGCTAATACCTTCTGTTGAAATCTATGCAAAATCTTGACATATTCCGTATCTGTTATACATCCTTCAATATGTGCGGCAACAATTCCAAATCCTACATTATCCACATATTCAGCCATATCACCAAATGTCAAACCCTGCTTGTTTGCCTGCTCTTCGTAGCTGTCCACCAATGCTCCATGATGAAACCCAACTGTCATAATTCAAGCTCCTTTCATTATAGTATTGAATTGTATAAACCTCTCAGGAAATTCCTTAATAAGCTCTTTTATGCGTTTCTTGGTATCTGTTATTGAAGGATATTCACCTATATACTCCATGTCTTTGATCAGGAAGCTTTTTATCTGACCATCTTCGATAACCGGTAAATATATTTTATACCAAATGTCTTTGATTATAAAGCCTTTTATTTCCATTCCGGCAATGTCATCCTGAATGCTTACTCCGAATGTCCTGAACATATAATTCTTATATGCTGTGGTCTTCATCCGGTCAATCTTCGTACTGTATAAACCTTTTAAAATCATTCTTCATAAGCCTTCCATGCTTTGTCGATAACCGGCTCTACTTCAAATATAGGATGTTCCTGTTTAAGAAGTGTTATAAACACATCGAATGCCGGTTTTAACATACCCTTATTATACAATGCTGTTAATATCAGGCAAGCATCAGTCATAATTTCAGATGCACTGCCTTCAAGATGAATTTCACCTTTAATTGAAGTTATCATATTTAAGTATCCTCCTTTACTGAGTCCGTATCATAATAAATACCGTGTGCGGCTTCTTTTCTGAAATATTTAATTGCACCAATATGCCAATTTTGTATTGCCTCGGATATCTCCATGTCAGATATTGATAGACGATCGGCTTCCAGCTCAGACAAATGAAGTATAAATTTAATCTCGTCACTTACTGGCTCAAATTTTCTATAATTATTGATTGCATCTCTGACGGTAACCTTTTTGATTTTATTTAATACATTCTGAAATTCAATCATGTTACATAACCTCCAGTATTTCATTTTTGAACATTTCTGCAATTTCTGATAGTGATGCTTCCATCATTGAAAAATAAGTATAATCATATATGCGGTTATAAGTCATTAATTCACCTGATCTGTTTTCCCAATAACCTCTTAATACAACACCAATTGTATTAAATTCTACACAAATATCTAATCCTAAATACTTGTATTTTGTACATATACTGTGCATCTCTTCAATCATATATAACCACCTGCCTTTACCGGAGACATTTTAACCAATCTGCCATTTGCATATTTTAGGTCAATAGTCTGTTCTGTGTTCATGTCATATCTTGCTTCATTAAGCATATTTAAGTGCTTGCTTCCAGCTTCATACTTCCACTCTTCGATGAGCTTGCCCTCATTGATCTCGTACCGAGCAACTGCTTCAGCTATCGTCTTAGCCGATCCGGATGTCAGGAAACCGGTGTTGAAAAGTGATATTGCCCAAATGTCCTCGATCCTGCGGATATGAAGTGCAACTCCGTTATGAATAAAGCCTTTTCCATCTATGATATGCTTTGTCTTGTCTTTTCCAACCGGAACAATGATGTAATTATCCATTCAGTACCTCCCTCATGAATTGCAACCATTTGCAGATTTGCGGCACGGATAATCCTTTTTGGACATATTTTGCAACATCGATATCAATGCTCCTGTCCTCGCTGATGATACGCACCTTATTTCCAATCGGAAACATCTGACTGGCATTTGTTGCAAACTGCCTGACTCTGCCAACTGCCTGAAACTTTTCATAATCTGTTTTCATATTTTATCTCCTTTCATCATAGAACTTACGCTCTTCATATTCAACCTCACGCTTATATGCTGTATCCAGCATCTTGTGCAGGTCTTCCAGTTTCAAATAAGGATGATCTTTACAAGCGGCAACTATCGAATTGATAATCACCTCACAACCATATACGCTGTGTTCATGGATTATACCTTTGATTGCATTTCTTGTCTGAGCTATTGTCATATTGACTGCCTCCTTTATTATGGATTTATGATCTTGTCCGATCTGCTGGCTTATCATGGAGCTATCCGGCAGATCAGGAGCTGATCTGCGTACCTCATTGGTACAAGTATATGATATCACCACCGATTGTAATTTTCAATAGTCAAACCTAACAATGTTTAGGATCTGATCAGGATCTAATTTTGTGCAATAGCTAGATCGGAAGAGCGGTTCAGCAGGAATGCCGAGACCGAT
>ERZ809504.81-NODE-81-length-13874-cov-8.031189_pt1 | contig 13874 bp, 18 predicted proteins | sample MGYA00521273_ERZ809504 | MGnify/ENA primary metagenome ERZ809504 (study PRJEB31581, sample SAMEA3312979) | metagenome | study: EMG produced TPA metagenomics assembly of the PRJEB8939 data set (Metagenomic analyses of Rumen microbiomes reveals...
CCCTTCTTCACCGTTGATATTGGTGGATTCCTGCAAGCCTATATAAGCTTCTGTAAACCCGGCAAGTTCTTCTTTTGCAACACCCAACTGTCCAGCCATTTCCATGATACCCGCAGCATCAACAAATCCGGTTGGGTTGGTTTCCGCTATTTCAAGCAACTGATTGTATAACTGTTCATATTCTTCTTCAGTTGCGTCAGTAGTCTTTTTGACACCCGCAAAAGCGGATTCATAATCCGTAGCGGTTCCGTAAAGCTTTTTCCCAAGCATGACAAGGGGGGTTGTCAGAGCAACGCTCATTTTCTGACCAATTTTTCTTACCTTTTCCCCGGCAGATTCAGCGTTGGAAAGGAAGGTAGACCACGAAAACTTATCAAGTGAATCCTGTTCATCAGAAACGCTTTTCAGCGTTTTTTTCATGGAATTGATATTTCCTTCAATCATTGACAGTTGACTTGACATTTTGTCAACCAGTTCAATTGTAGACTTAATTGTTGCCAAGACAACCACCCCTTTTAATGCTTGCTTTTCAGCTTCTTAGCCTGTTTTTCTTCTTCCTCAATCCGCTTATCAATACAGGCAATCACAAACGCTTTTTCCTGTATATCCAGCGCAAGGAATTCAGACGGTTTCCAATGGAACTTATGCAAACAGTAGTAAGCATAGGTTGATTCACCGTCACCGTCTTCAATTAGTTTTTTGCTTCTTCAATTTCATCAGAAATGTCTTTGGAAAAACCAGACTGTTCAGTAATATAATTCAACAGGTCATAGTATTCAGAAGGATTATCAACCATAGCTTTCAGAAGTTCTTCCGGGGTCATGACACCGTAAGAATCCTGAAGTTCCTGGTTGTACAGATCAGGGAACACGATTGCTGCAACCATGAGTTTTTCATTGTACATGTTCACATCAATCTTGCTTCTGTACTGTCCCCGTTTACCCGGTACAGGAACTTCCTTTGTACACTCCGACTTGATTCTTTCAGATTCATCAGTAGTTAAGGGCTTGATTTCCCACATCAGGGGCTTTCCGTTTTCGTCCAGTAAAGATTCGGTTGCGGGATAAAAGGTGTTAGACCGCACCTTCTTATTTTTCTTCATAAATAAAGCAAGGTTCGACATATTCAATGCTTCCTTTCAATTGATTTGTGGTAGAGAAAAGGAAAGGGACGGGTGATTGTCACCCGTCCCTGGTTGGAAATTACATACCGGAAAGAACGTTGAATTCATTCGGCATAGACCAATCTTCAAACGTTCCTTCAATGTCTTCATCCAGGTATTCACCGTCAGCGTCAAACTTAGCGAGGATACCGCCGTCCAGGTTGCATCCCGTCAGAATGATTGTCTGCTTCCCGGCAGCGGAAGTGGGGTCTTCATTGGCAACCTGAATGTCAAAGTAGATATCTTCCCCGGTCTTCTTATACTGAAGAAGCACTTTGCGGAAAATGGAACTGTTGTAGTGGGATTTCCCCTTAAAGGTTCCCTTCCAGCCAGCAGCCTTATTTCCTTTGCCCGTCTGACCAAGAATCGGAATTTCCTTCTTTTCCTTGTCCATTTTGGCTTCAAAGTCAATCATCTGCATGAAGTTATAGCGCCGACCGCTGATAGTAACAAAGCACTGAGCAAGGGCAGCGAATACCGCATCTCTGCCCCGCATGGTAACATTCTTACCCATGTTTCCTTCATCCTTTCATCAGTTATTAAGAAATCACACAGGTCATGTACAGCTTTTCCATAGCCCCGACAATTTCAACACCGTCATCAACCAGAACAGCGCCCTTTTCGTTGCCCTGTTCCACCGTGACTACTTCTTCGTCAAAGTTCTGGATAGCCCGTACCCGTTCCAGTTCCCTGTGATGGGCAACGATATCAGCCCAAAACGCAATTCGTCCATCAGCGTCATTGGGAATCCGACCAAGATACTTTGTGTTAAAGATGGTAGCAATGCTGTTAGCAATTTCATCAATAACACGGATGGTCTGATTAGACTTGAAGATATTACCCTTTTCAGCCGTAGTGGTAACCAGGCTGTTAATATCCGCAAGCACCCGCAGATCATGACTGACTTTGTGCAGGGCAAAGAATCCGCTGTCAATGAAGGATTCAAGGTTAGACTGTGTATAATCAGCGCCAACCGTGAATTCACCGTTATAGATCAGATTCAGGGCAGATTCGTTGATAGCCATACCCGCTACCAGACCGGTTACCCAATATACCAGGGAAGCGGGTGACCAACCGGAATCAGAAACGCTGTTCTTGACTTTAACCACACCTTCATAATCGGCAGCGTAGTTATAGCAGACCACCTGACACTTGACACCCAGTTCATCACGCATCCGGGCAACCCAGGCAGCATACAGGCTGTTCAGGCTAGAAATTTCAGTGCTGTCATCGTTGACCACACCAATCGCATTGACCGCATAGGGTTCAATCTTGTCAAGGAAGGTCTGATGCATAGTAGCCGTGATGGTAGCCGTAGCACCACCCGTCAGAGCGGTTCCAGCCGTAGCAGCAAGGGTAGCCGTTTTGATGAAGTCCACCCAATCATTGTCAACCAGTCCGGAAGCAGCGGAAACCGTCTGCATGTCCACTTCCACATTGTTATACAGGGTGGAAACATCAAACTTGGTGTTGTCATCCGCATTCACGGCAATCACAATCTTCAGATTGTTACCACACAGACCGGAATGTTTAGCCGTTGCGTAAGTACAGGTAGCATGGGAAGTGCTACCAGTAGTGGAATTCAGCTTATAGAAGAAAGCTTTCTTAGCGTATTTGAACAGATCACGCAAACCCTTCATTTCAGGGGCAGAATAATCATACCCAAACAGCTTCAGGGAATTTTTGATGAAGTCACCAACACTGACTTCAAACACTTCACCGTCAATGCCCCAATCCAGCTTCAGACCCATTGCCACAAGTCCCCGGTCAGCCAGGGCAGCGCTTGCGGTCATTTTGGAAATGAAGTTGATGTAAGCACCGGGAATTTTCTTGTTCTGAGAGAACCAAGTACCGCCACCAAGAGCCATTTCAGTTCACCGATCCTTTCATAAAATCATCTAAAATCTGTTCCACCTGTTCCAGCGTATACGGCACATCATCTTTCAGAAGCGCTTTGCAAGCGTCCCTGCGATGTTCAAACCGTTTACTTCTGAGGATGGAAGCTTTGTAAAAAACCGGAACGGGATTCTTTTCAGCCGTTTCAGTCTTTTCAATCTTTTCAGACTGTTTCAATTCAATCATCCTTTCCGTCTATTGGTTCAACATTGTTTTCATCCAGCGTTTCCATCAGGTCAGGTTCTTCCGTCCGATACATGAAATCAGAATATCTGACAGTGAAGACCACCGTAAAATCTTCAGCGGTATGGGCTTTCATATCCCGTCCCCTGATGGTTGTTCCGTCTGGAAGGGTAATAATTTCCAGGCAATCAAACAGTTTGTCAACCGCTTCATTGCTGTTCTGATATCGGTTTTCAACCGGGGGAAAGTAGACAACTTCAAACAGGTCTTCTTCATAATACCGTTTTCCCCTGAAAAGGTTCCGTTCCGGTTTTACGCACCGCACCGAAAAAGACGGTTCCTCAATCCCCTGTTCAACAGGTTCATCATAAACGGGAACATTGGAAAAGGCAGCGTCAAGGGCGCTGACGATCCCTTTTTTGATATCGTTTATCATGTCAGAACACCGTCCTTAAAAAAGCATCCAGTTTGGTTTGTAATACGCCAGGAAGAACACCCTTCAGGTTCCCTTCCGATATTTCCAGCATGTGTTTTCCTTCAACCCATGAAGCAACCAGGCGTTTCCCGATAGCGGGAACATATCTTCCGGGTGTTTGTCTGTGTCCAAACTCAACATAGGAAGCGTAAGGGGTAGCGTTTTCAACAGTAATAGAGTAGGATTGTCCCGCCCCTTGTGTTTTGGAAACACTCATCATTCCCAAACCACCCAAAGCGTTATCCCAACCCCTTCTTAACGTTCCGCTTTTAGCCGGGGTCAGGGGCTTAACCAGGGCAACCAGCCTGTTAGCCCCATCCATGCAGCTTTCCCGGAAGAATATGTCCCGTTGGGTTCCGTTCAAAGCACGAATCTTTGACTGAAACCCTTCTATCTGTGAAACATCAACCGTTATGCCCATTCTTTATCCACTTCCATAATGATTTCCTGATGGTCAGTGAACATTGAAGTAGAACCGCTGGACTTGTAATGAAAGACTTTCCCGTTTTTGTGGGTAGTCACTGTGACTTTGCTTCCTTCAGGGATGGTCAAATCAGGCTTGATGAACAATTTGACATTCTGGAACACCGCAGCAGACACAAGGTTTGATTTGGTGGAATCGTTCATCTTGAAATTGTTGAAGAAGGACAATTTACACGGTTCATCCGTACACAGGGCAATATCCGAAAATACAGTTGCGCCGTATCCGTTCTTACCTTTCTGTTTGGTTGTGATTGTGCATTTGTCCTTCCACATCTTCGGTAAGTTGCTTACCATTTCAACCGCCTGAATGTGACAAACTGACTTCTTCCGCTTTCCAGTTGCGCTATCAGCAAATCCAGCCTTTGTGAAGCGCTGGAACCGCTGGAAGTATCCCAAACCTGTTTGGTGTCACCTTCAGACAGTTCCTTCAGGATAGGTGAAAAGTCAAAGGAATCAATGGTTTCCGCTGACAGGGAATTCCGTTTCATGGCAAGGAACTTAGCAACAATCAACTGAATTGCTACCTTGTAAAGCCCTTCAGGAACTTCCGTCACATTGCAGGAATTCTTGATTTCCTGTTCCACATATCCCGCTGAGAAAGCAAGCAAAGTATCATCCCCGGTTGTGAGCGTATACCCCAAAGCGGATATCAGATCAGTCACTTCCGAAAGGAAGTCAGCGCTGAAGGAAGTTGATTCTTCAGCAAGCGTTGTAAACGCTTCAACCAGATCAATATCAGCCATTCAGCGCACCCCCTTCATCAGCCCTTGGAAATAATACGGGCAATGGCAATAGCCTTGTGATTGATATAGGAACGGTCAGCAGCGTTCGGTTCACCGGAATGAACCAGCGTCCAGTTAGCACCGTTGGCAAGTTCTTCAGGGGTGGGGCTGTTAGAAGCCTGAACCGCCTTTTCATAGCTGATACCGAACGGAGCAAACACCTTCCGCTGACGGGTATACAGGATATCTTCACCACCGTTGGTCTTTGCGTCACGCTGCATTTCATAAGGAACCTTAGCGCCGATATCCTCAAAGAAGATGGAACCTTCGCCCAGAACATAGGTGATGTAGGTGATATCATCTACTTCAGCAACACCGGAAGTGGTGGTAGCAATGGAAGCAGCGATAGTACCGGAAGTGGTCTGTTCAACAGAAACCACCGGGATAGCGCCTGTTCCGGGAACAACCTGTGTCAGAACCACCGTAGCACCGGAAGCAGCAGCACTGAAAATACCCGCATACTGCGTAGCAAGCAGCGTAGCCAGTTCAGCAGCCTGGTCATTCTTGCTGGACTTGATAGCAATGGTCTTGTTCAGGTAGCTGGTTTCAGTCGCATGGAAGGTGTATTCTACACCGCCCACGGTGATTTTGTCCCCGGCAATACCCTTGGTTCCAATGGTCAGAGTGTAGACACCGTTGACACCCGCCGTAGTGATAATCTTGGTCAGGGGCATGGAATCATCCACCAGAACCAGCTTACCATTCCAGGTAGCAAGACCAATCTGACGGGTCATACCTTCCTTATCGGTATGGGTCAGGAAGGTCAGCACGTTCAGGTTTTCCAGGTTGGTAGCAACCGCACTGTGCATGATAACCAGCGCAAACTTATTCTTGTTCGCACCGCAAGCCCGCTGGATAGCGCTGTTCAGGGTAGTAGCGCCCATCACGGGGGATACAGCACCGGAAATATCATAAGTATGAGCAGCAACAAATTCAGCATTCTTACCACCCGTCATTCCAAAGATACCGGACAGCACCGCCAGAAGGTCATCCTGGTCAACAGCGTCCAGATAATCCCGAACCTGTTCAGCAATATTCTGCATGAAGTCCACACCGCCCGTGATATCATAGCTGAAATCACGTTCCTTCCAGGCTTTAGCCCGTCCGGTCACAACCACGCCCTGTTCAAAGGTCTTGGTGGAAGAAGCGGTAATGTCGGTTTCACCGTCATAGTTGACAACAGCGCCGTCCAGCAGTCCCCGCATGGCAATACGGGCATAACCAGTACCGTTCTGAGAACTGAAAGCATCCTTGATATCAGGATTACCAACCAGCGCCTTACATTTCCGCAGTTCATTCTTCTTCAGATTCGGAATCCGCTGAATCATGTACTTGAAAGCCTGCGGATTAAAGGACTTGGAATCAAACTTAGTGTTAGGCATTCAAAATCAATCCTTTCATGAGTTGTTTATTCAAGTTTTACATCAGGGTTTTCAGAAAGGTATTGACAAAGTTCATCATAGGACATTTTGGATGTATCCGGTTTCCCGTCAGTATCGTCAATCCCATCTTCACCCGTCTTTGCACCTTTCAGTTTGGGTTTCCCGGATGATTCAAACAAGAATTTGGAATCATCTGCTTCAGACAGCTTCTTAATCTGTTCAGCAAGCCCTTTCACGTTCCCGGATTCATCCAATTCAGCTTTGTCCAAATCCAGCAGCGCCCGGACAGCTTTCAGATTTTTAGCTTTCGCAGCGTTCAGGGCAGAATCAACAGCGTTGTCAATCTTCAGTTTCTTGATTTCCAGGGCATGACTGGAATCCTTTTCCTTGTTGGCTTTCTGCAAATCCTCAATCTGCTGTTTCAGCTTTTCAGCGTCCCCGGCAGATTCCTTCAGCCCTTCAATCTGCTTGTCCCTTTCCTTGACTGAATCTTCCGCATGTTTCTTGGCTTCATTGACTTCATCAAAGCGGGATTTGGGAACAAACCCCTTCAGTTCTTCTTCTGAAGCCTTTGCAACCTTTTCAGCATCTTCTTCAGTCAGACCAAGTTTTACCAGTTCTTCCTTTTTCATGTGGAACCATCCTTTCTGCAATCACATTTGTTCACCCGGTTCAGTCCGGTTCTGATTGTCCGGTTATCGCACCGGCAGCGAATTTTGATTTATATAAACCCCAAGGGGTTCATATCAGCGTTCAACGGCATATTAGCCTTTCTTTGCATCTGACTTTGAACGGATCACCCAACAACCAGGCAGGGTAAAAGGGTTGTCAGATGAAAACGGTGTCCCGCACCAAAACACCGCTGTTTATTCATCAAACGAAAAAGGCAGCTACCCCAAGGAGGAAAGAGGTTAGCCCGTCCTTATAGGACATGCCTGAACAAAACCCATTAAAATAGGACAGCGGGCAAATGAAACCCGCTGTCCTTACAAACCGGAAACACGTTCACAGAATCAATGTTGTGTGGGGAACTGTCCGGTTTTCTTTGTCTGATATACCATCACCGCATCCTTGAAAGCTGGATGGGCTTCAGGATCATACATACAAATCCCGCCTATGCTCTTACGAACACACAGCGGGTTTTCCTTTGTTTCTTCTTTCCATGGGAATATCCAGAATTCACCGTCATCAAGCGCTTCTTCCTTCAGGTGAAGACCATAAATGTTAGCAGCGACTTTTTCAACGTTTCGCCTTGCTTCTGAAAAGGTGTAGCCCATATCAGACACCCCTTTCAGTCAACACACATTCCGGTTTCTTCTGTGTTGCGGTCACCCATCCATTCAGCAAATTCCTTCTGAACGTATTCAGGAGCGCCCGGTTTCAAATGCCAATTGTCCGTTTCCGTATCAACCCATTCTTCAAACCATTCAGGCATCATGTTATTTCACAACCTTTCTGATAATTTCTGTCAGTTGCTTCATGAATTCAGTTGCAACTTTGCGGGGGGTAGCGGAATTCATTCCTTCACCAAAGCATTCAGCAAACCATTCAAAATGGTCTTTGGTAGCATAACCGGAAACTTCTTTTCTTGCGTCTGACACCTTCAACCCACATGCTTTCATGACTTTGGGTCTTAGGTCAGCGGAAACCCATTTGGGTTTGTAGCGGTTAAGCATCCCGGAAGCGCAATAGGTTCTTGACAACAGATCATCAATAGCATGTCCGAATTCATGAGATACAACCGCTTTCCAGTCTGTATTCACCGGATGGAAACCAGCAGCAATATCCCTTGAAATGCTCTTTGCTATCTTTTCAACGTTGCTGAACCACTTCTTATTCAGTTCAACACCGCCACGACCAAAGCCTATTGTACATTGTGCATAAGTTGAACCAGACAAGTTAGAAGTTGATAGGCTGTTCAACTGACCAACCAGTTCAGGGAAGCGCTTGTAAATGTCATCCAGCGCTTCATAGACACCCTTTGCAATATCCAAATCACACCCTTCAAGGGAAAGGGTAAGGTTGGTATCATAAACTGTCCCATTGATAGTCTGAACGTTAAACCAACCCTGTTGTTTCATCAGGTTTTCAACATCAGCAGTAGTCTTACAGTCAGCCAAACTAAGAATAGCACCGGGAAGAACTTCCTGCAAGCCTTCTTTGGAACCAGCTTTCCCGGTTTCAGGATCAGTCATGAAAGTTTCTTTCCATTCCGGGTATTTCATGTCACGGGGGACATAGTAAGTTTTCCCGGTATCAGGATCACGGGCAGCACGTTCCCCAATCCCGACCATATCAGCATAATAGGGGGCTGTTGTGCTTCTGCATAAAGGATGAAGCGGGGGAACGGTAACACCGGGCTGATAATCCTTCACATCAATGATTGTACCGTCCATTGACTGACAAATAGCGGAAGTCCGTTCATCCAGGACAGCAATGAAGATACACTTTTCCACCCCGGTTGCACGATAGCTTTCACCCGTTGCGACTGATGCAGCGTAAGCATGTTCAGTGTAAACCAGCCTTGTAGCGTTATAACGGGAAGTGTTGAACTTCTGCTGAATACTGTCAATCAGCTTGTTCAGATCACCGCCCGTCATCAGGTTTTGGGTCAGTTGCTTGTGAAGTTCCCCAATCAGGACTTGCTTACTGCCCCATATCCGTTCACTGAAGTTCTTTCCGTCCAGCGTCCAGGGCTTGTTCAACATGGTCTGAATAGCCCGTCCGTTCAGCCCCGCAATATCAAACCCGATACCAATACCGGATTGAAGGGTAAAAGCTGTCTGACCGTATCCGTTCAGGTAGGTGTTCTTCAGCAGGGAATCCAAAGCGTCCGACTGTCCACCCGCCAGCACTTCAACCGTCTGTTGAAGCTGATACTTCAGGGATTCCAGGCGGGATATATGCCAACGGGCAGAAGCGTTTTCAAGTTGCTGTTGCCATTTTCCGTCAGCGTTATCTTTCGCCTTTTCCCGGTATTCAGCAAGCGTCCATTTGAATTCTTTCAGTTCACCGGAAGTCAGCAGCTTCCGGGCATCAGCCATTGTGACAACCCCATTGTTAGCGCCAAACCGACTGTACCAGCGGGAAATATCAGCTTCAATCTGCCTTTCCGCTTCCCGGTACATGCTTTCCACTTCACGGGCGGTTTCTTCAGCGTCCCTGTGAAGGGATTTTTCAAGCTGTTCCATTCGCCCTTTCCAGTAAGCCTGTTGGCGCTGTTTCTGTTCATCCAGGGTTAACTTGCTCATTCGTCATCACCCGTTTTGTCAGGGTCAGTCTTTTTCTGGAAGGGGTTGTCAGTCATCATGGCTTCCTGTTCTGCTTGTTTCTGTTTGGCAATCCGCTTCAGTTCCAGTTGCACATCATCCACCCAGGGATGTTGTGCAACCAAGGTTTCATCAGACAGGATACCAACGCTGTTGCGGATATTGTTAATGACTTCACTTTCAACCATCGGAAGATCACGGTTAAAGATGATTTCCAGGTCATCCAGTTCATAATCACCAATACCGGTATTGGCAAAGTGACACCGGACAAACCAAAGCAGTTCTTCAAAAGCGGACTGGAATTCCGTTTCCATGTCATTAGCGTCCAGGTCAATATCACTGTACATGGACTGAATGTTCATCTGGTTAGGCTGTCCACCCAAGCGGTCATCCTTCGCATCAAAGCCCATGCAGTTTTCAATGATTGCCTTTTTGAAGATTTCAAGGATTGCTTTGTAGTTTTCAGCGTTCACTTCAATCTGAAGGGTCTTCAGATCACCGGCAGCACCATCAACGGTCTTCACCTTGACAGCGCCGTAGTTGGCAAGGTTCCTTCTGAACTGACCAAGGTTTTCACCATCATAGTTAACCAGGATCAGAATTGTGTTCCTTGGGTCTTCTTCCATGTTGTTTTCAAAGTTGGACAGGATATCATTCAATCCGTCCTGAAGGGACTTGCAGCACCGAATCAGGGGGATTTCATCGGCATCCCGCTTGAAGGGAATCAGGGGAATCTTTGTCCAGTTGAAAGGGTGGATTCCTTCAACAGTGAAATAGGCTTCATGGAACGGTTCTTCCGCTACCAGGTGTCCCCCTTCAAGCTGGAAATAGCTGATTCCGGTTTCATCGTACACTTCAACCTTTTCAACAATCTTTTCATTCTCTGTCCCGGAATAGTCAATCATAGCGTAAAGCCTGATAGCATAATCAAGGATAGTATGGTCAGCGTCCCGCCAGCCGGGAATGATTTCATGCCCCTTGAACTTTTTGAAAATCAAACACCCGTCATCATCGTAAGTAGGGAATATCCAGACAATCCCTTCATTTTCAGCGTCCGTTCCAATCCGCTTCAGAAGCTTCATGAACTTCCGACCAAACAGCTTCTTCAGGGCATCCATGAACTGTTTGTTTTCGCTCTGAAAGGTGATGGGCTGTCCAACCAGGTAATTCACCTTCTGAATAACCATCTTCTTATACTGGTTATCAATAATCCGGTTGTTGGGAAGGTTCTTCACTTCCACCAACTGACCGTCTTCACCGATTGCCTGTCTTTTCTTAGCAAGCACATCATGCAAGCCCCGGTAATACCGTTCCCCGGTAAACATTTCCCGCCTTTTCTTTGATGCTTTGAAATTGCTGATTTCCTTTTCAATGAATTCCTTATCCGTCATTACCTGATTCTTTTGACGGGCAACAGGCGGTAAATCAGTAAAGTTGAACAACGGTCACACCCCCTTTCCAGATCAGTTTTCCAGGATCAGCACAAAACAGTTTACAGACACACAGAACGGAATCAGCACTTCAGCGGATATTTTAATCAGACCATGAATGATTTTGCTGTCAGCCTTTTCCCGTTCCCGCTGGATCATCCAGAATCCAGCAGCACCTTTGGAAGCGCCCCTTGCCATCTGTAACACCTTCTTTCATGCCACAATAAATTGAAACCGTTGAAAAGACTGAATTCAACGGTTGAATTGTTACTAACCTGTTACTATCAATCAAAGCTGAACACATCACCCTTGATATAGTCTTCCGCACCATAGCGCATAGCGTCCATCAGGTGATTGAAATCATCAATGGGTTTGTTCAGCACCTTCCCGGTCTTGGTGTCCTTGTCCCAACTGTAATTCCCAATTTCAGTGATGAAGTTGACGCAGCGGGGATGAACAATGAACCAGAAGTCCTGAAGGTAGTCAATTCCGTTATTGACGGAATCCTTACCCTTCCGGGCAGCTTTGATATTGACCAACCCAAGTTCCCTTAGACGGTCAATGGACTTTGGTTCAGCGGAATCAGCCCGGATTTTCTCTTTGGCATAGCCCAATGAAAGAATCTTCTGATAGATTCTTTCATTGGACATGCCCTTTTCATACATTTCATCAAAGACCCAAATGGTTTTTGCTTTAGCGTCAATCAGACCGCAGAACAGCGCTGACGGATCATTGGTATAACCAAAGTCAAGACCAAAGATAGCCTTGACGGAATCCAACCGCCTGATAGCGTCAATGTCAAACGCTTCTTCTTTCCAGTTCTCATAGACAAGCCCTTCAGCAACACCCCAATTGCCTAACCCGGCTACCTGATAGCGCCTTGGGTTATTCTGCTTCATCTGTTCAAACAGTTTCCGGTCAGCTTCATCCAGCCATTCATTACAGGTGTAATTGGTTGTCCGGGCAAGGATATCAGGGTCAGTCACATCAAAGAAGCGTTTCTTTATCCAGTGTTTTTGATTCCAGGGGTTGAAGGTCATGGTGATTTGCTTGAACAGCCCTTCCGGGACTTCACCACGGATGGATTCATCCAGCATATCAAAATCATCTTCATTCATGATTTCATACGCTTCTTCAATCCATATCCAGCAAAGGTAGCCATGTTCAACCGCTATTGAAGTGATTTTCAACGGATCATCCAGCCCCCGGAAGAAGATTTTCTGTCCGGTTGGCTTGTAGGTGATTTCCAGCGGGGTTTCTTTGCTTGTCCAGAAAGCATCCACCCCTAAACGATGGATAGCCCAAAGAAGCTGATTGAAACAGGAATCATGGATTGTCCGTCCAATCTTCCTGACAACCAGCAGATTTGATTCAGGATATTCCATCATCCGGGTTATCAGGTTCAGGGCGGTTGTAGTGGATTTCTTACTTGCCCGACTGCCTTTACACACCCGGTATCTTCCTTTGAAGTTCCAGAACGTTCCATAGCCTTTTCCAACTACATCAGGAAGGTAAACATTCTTTGGTTCAAGCTTAGTCTTCAAGGGCTTCACCGCCTGATATCACAATTGGCTGTGATACATTCAGATCAACCTTATCAGAGAATAACCCAAGGTGTTTACCCAACAATTCAAGGGCTTTGGTTTTATCATACAGTTTGACTTCATGTTCGGATGAATACCCGGTATCACTGTCAGACCGTTTCACTTTTACGCTTTGGATAGCTGCCCGGTCATCTGCATGAACATCAACCTTCACAGTTCCATCAGAAGTATTGATAACCCGGTCAGGATCAACAAAGGCGATTTTAGCAAGTTCCCGAATCACCCTATCAGCCGTTATCCCGGTTCTTCTGCTTTGTTCCGCTTGAAGTTTTTCAATTTCCCTTGAAACATTAACATTTGTTAACAGGCGGGAAGCTTGCTCTGTTGCTGTTTTCACAGCGTAACCCGCCCGGATTGCAGCCTGTGTAGCGTTCAGATCAATCATGTATTCTTCACAGAACCGCTGCTGTTTCGGATTCAATGCCACACAGACCACTCCTTTCATTCAGTTTTTCAGAGAATAGAAAAACCCCACACCTTTCAGGTGTAGGGCTTATTTACACAATTACCCATTACCATTATAGCTGTCAACTACCGTCATGTCAACAGATATAGTGGTTTAGTGACCGTTTGAGCAACGAAAACACCGCATCTTGTGTTCTGTTCATTTCCTGACAGATTTCAGACCATTCCTTAAACTGAAGATAGCGCAAAATCAGAACTTTCCGTTCCTGTTCAAGCTTGATTTTTTCAATCCGCTTTTCAACATCAGCCCGGACAAGCTGATATTCCTTTTCTAATTCCTTCAGCCTGGATTCCTTCTGTTCAATCAGGATGATTTGATTTTCAAGCCCGGTATCCGTCAGGCTGGTTTGAACCAGTTCTTTGTCAAAGGACATTCCGGTTAACCCGTCCCTTGTGCTGTTCAGCATATTGATTTCAGCTTTGATATCCTGAATCAGATCATACAGGCGTTTCACCCTTGAAAGGTGTTCTTTGGGTGTCATTTTGAAAAATCCCCTGCTTTCATTCAATTTTTCATAGATTTGTATTGCGACTACGGTACAACTACGGTAAAACTACGGATAAACTACGGATAAAATGTAGTAAAATCAAGGCGAACTACGGTAACTACGGTTAATTTCAATTTCTTTATATAATACATTGTTAAGGATAGGACTATATAATATATAAACAAGCGTGTTTTCTGTATCCTATCAAAAAGCCTGGTTTGCGAGGAAGTTGAAAATAACCGTAGTTACCGTAGT
>ERZ809504.84-NODE-84-length-13174-cov-6.955408_pt1 | contig 13174 bp, 8 predicted proteins | sample MGYA00521273_ERZ809504 | MGnify/ENA primary metagenome ERZ809504 (study PRJEB31581, sample SAMEA3312979) | metagenome | study: EMG produced TPA metagenomics assembly of the PRJEB8939 data set (Metagenomic analyses of Rumen microbiomes reveals...
CCGGTGCTATCATCAGCGGTCCTATCCCCCTTCCCACACACAAGCGTATCTACACTGTTAACCGCTCAACCTTCGTCAACAAGAAGGCACGTGAGCAGTTCCAGCTCTCAGACTACAAGCGTCTGATTGATATCTACAGCTCAACAGCCAAGACTGTTGATGCCCTGATGAAGCTTGAACTTCCCAGCGGTGTTGAGGTAGAGATCAAAGTGTAATTTTATTATACTCTGTATAGAGAAGGATGTGCTTGGCACATCCTTTTTTGTTTTTATAGCAATTCTTTTGTTATTTCAAAAAGAATAATTATCTTTGCATGCAGAAGATCTGAACATCATAAAGAATCAGATGAGCATAGGAGCACTTTTGAAACATATCTTACGGTATGTGAGACCGTATCGCTGGCTGGTCATTGTCACTTTGTTGTTGACTCTGATAGGCTCTTTATTGGCGCAGGTGAATGCTATTGTGCTTGACCGTTCCGTGGATGCCATCAATATCTTGGATCAGCAGCCTACACTCTCCTGGAGCAGTGCAAGGACAATTCTGTTGATCATTAGTGCTGTGTTACTTGGTAAGGAGGTCCTTGCCACTATCGTCAATTTCTTCCGACGCTATTATGGGGAGCGTATGCGTATCCTTGTCAGTAGAGACCTGTCTCTTCAGGTGGTCAGGCATATCCTCACTTACCGGATGGCATTCTATACTGAGTCAGGTAATGAGGCAGGCAGGTTACAGTCGCGTATCGACAATGGCGTGACAAGCCTCAGCCGAGCGGTGAACCTCTTCTTTATTGATATCCTGCCACTCTTCACCAGTGCCATCATTGCCTTGATCCTGATGTTTGTCGCCAATTTCTATGTCGGGTTGGTGGCATTGTGTATCGTCCCCATCTACTTCTATGTCACCTATATCCAGGCAGAGCGTATGAGGGCAGGACGACGTGGTATCTTTGACGGACAACAAGCCGTCAGCCAGAATATTCTGAATATCATTGAAAGTATCACGGTCATTAAATCGTTTAACCGTGAAGAGATAGAGAGTCAGCGACAGGCTGGTGTGCAGAATAAAGTGACTAACCTGCAGTTGAGCACCCGTAAACAGAGTTATTTCTATACAGGATTAAAGGGATTCCTGGAACAGATAGGTACTGTACTTGTCATCATCCTGACGGCTTTTTTTGTTCTTGTAGACTATCCGGGGATGACAATCGGTAAGATTATGTACCATGTCATGCTCTTTGCCAATGTCAGTGCACCGATTCGTCAATTGCACCGCATTTATGACGACCTGAATGATGCACTGGTCTATTCTGAGGGCCTCTTTGATCTGCTGGAAGGTGAGGAGGATGTGGAAGAGTCAGGTGACTATCGTCCTGCCGAGGTTACTGGGTGTTTTGAGTTGCAGCATGTAGACTTTACCTATCCAAATGGAGTGAAGGCGCTACACGATGTGTCGATGCGCATAGAACCAGGAAAGATTACCGCCTTGGTAGGTGTGAGTGGTGCTGGTAAGAGCACAGTAGTCAACTTGCTAGACAAATTCTATCGTGTAGACAGTGGGATGATATGTCTTGATGGTGTACCCCTTGACCAGTGGGATACACATTGGCTGCGCGAACATGTCGGATTGGTGATGCAGAGGAACCATATCTTTGATGGTACTATTGAGGAGAATATCAAATATGGCAATCCGCAAGCTTCCCATGACGATGTGGTTGATGCGGCTCGTAAGGCATTCCTCTACGACCAGGTGATGGCAATGCCTGATGGCTTTGAGAGTAGTGCCCTGCGTCTTAGCGGCGGTCAGCAGCAGCGTGTAGCCATTGCCCGTATGTTTATTAAGAATCCGTCGATTATCATCCTTGACGAGCCGACGGCGAGCCTGGATGCTATTGCCACTGAGCAGATCAAGGCAAGTATTGATGCAATCAAGGAAGGACGTACGGTGATTATCATTTCGCATAATATCGGACAAATTGTCGATGCAGACCAATTGTATATGTTGGAGCAGGGACGAGTGGTAGAGAGTGGAAAACCTGATGAGGTCTACAAACAAGGAGGACGTTACAAGGAGATATTCGATGCCAGTGCCCGTAGTATGAATGCTGACAGAATAGCAGATGTGTTGGACCAGTGATGTGAAAAGATGAGAAAGAGAATATGGACAGCGGTACTCAGGTGCCTGACGATGTTGCTGGTGACGGCTTGTGTGGATGGTAAAATCCCTCCTCACTCGGAGGCTTTTATCAATCAGTATTTCCCTCATTCGTCAGTTGTTCTTGTAGAGATGGATAATGACGATGATGACGAATTGGAATACAGTGTGTTGCTTAATGACGGTACGAAGATTGAATTCGACCTACAGGGACATTGGAAAAGGGTAGGACGCAAAAAGACAGGTGTTCCCACTTCACTTATCCCTCCTGCTATCAACCAGTATGTGAGGATTCATTTTCCTGAGGATGTCGTTACGAAACTCAGCAAGAAGCCGTATGGCTTCAAAATAGAACTCTCCAACGATATGGACGTACGCTTCAATCCGAAAGGGCAGTTCATGGAGAAGATAGATTGACAGATAAAAAACAACAGATTATATGAACAAAAACGAGAAATTTGTAATTACCATCAATCGCGAACTAGGTAGTGGTGGTCGTACGGTAGGTGAAAAATTAGCCGAACGTCTGGGTGTTTCATTCTATGATAAAGCCCTTATCAAGGCTTTGGAAGAGAAATACCATCTCACGGTGGAGGAGATAGAGAAATTGAAAGGGCAAAAGAACAACTGGTGGTCAGATTTTAAACGAGTGGTCTCTGTTGGAGGCGCCTTGCACCAATCTGCCTATTATCAAGTGCCTGTCGGTAGTAAGTCAGAGCTGTTGACAACAGCGGATTTGTTCAATGCCGAGACAGAAATCTTGGAGGGTATTGCAGAAAATGAGTCATGTGTCATTGCGGGTCGTTGCGGATTCTTCGTATTCCGTAATCATCCTAACCATCTGAGTATTCTTATTCTGGCTCCCTTAGAGTATCGTATCCAGCGTGTGATGAGGAAGAAAGGACTGTCTCATGAGGAAGCAGAGAAAATCATCAGACAGGTAGACAGGATGCGTGAGAACTATGTCACTAAATATACAAATTCCTCGCGTTATGATGCCCGTAACTATAATATAGTCATCTCCTCAGATGAAAGGACAGAGGAAGAGATTGCTGATCTTATCGTCAGGTATATTGGGTAATCTTTGTATGACATGAACAAGGACGAAAAGTTTATTATCACCATCAACCGTGAGTTGGGTAGTGGTGGCAGGACTGTTGGACGCAAACTTGCCGAGCAGTTGGGTGTGAAGTATTACGACAAAGCTATCATCCAGGGACTGACCGAGAAATATGGGCTGACCGCTGAAGAGATAGAACAGTTGAAGGCTCAGGAGAAACCGTCATGGTGGGGCGAGTTGCAGGAACGTTGTAAATCGTTGCTGAGTTCCAACCGTCAGGAGAAGCCCTCTACCAGTGCGATGTTCGAGACAGAACGGAAGATATTGGAAAGACTAGCTCATGAGGAGTCCTGTGTGGTGGCTGGTAGAAGTGGTTTTCTGATTTTCCGTGACTATCCCAATAGTTTGAATGTGTTTATCCAGGCATCCACCGAATATCGTATTGAGCGTTTGATGAAGAAACAGGGGATGACCTATGCTGCCGCTCTCGATACTCTCGACATGGTGGATGAGGGACGTGAGACATATTTGAAGAAATATAGTGACCGCTCTCGGTACGATACGCGTAACTATGATATAATGCTCTCAATGGATGGTATGACGGAGGATGATGCCGTAGCCGTCATCATGGAGTATGTCAACAGAAAGAGATAATCGATGAAGGGATGACAATAGTCATCTCTTCTTTTTGTATAAGTAAGCTACTGCTGCACCTGAGATGTTATGCCATACGCTGAAAATGGCACCAGGGATGGTGGCGAGGGGGTAAGCAGCAAAGTGGATTGTTGCCAGACTGCTTGCCAGTCCTGAGTTTTGCATGCCTACCTCAATGGATATAGCTCTCTTCTTGGCTTCTGACAGACCGAGTAGTCGCCCGAGCAGATACCCGAAAGCTAGTCCACAGAGGTTATGAAGTGCCACCACCACGATAATCAGTAGTCCTCCAGCAAGAAGCTTTTCGGCGTTTGCAGAAATGACAATGGCAACGATGAGGGCGATGACTACGGAGGACAATGCAGGTAAATAGTCTGTTACTTTCTCCGTGAATCTTGGCAATAAGGTTTTCAAAACTAGACCGATAATGATGGGTAGGATGACTACCCAGAGGATACTAAGGAACATGCTTGCCACATCAACATGAATGCTCTTTCCTGCCAAAGCCCATGTCAGCAAGGGGGTGAGTAGGGGAGCGAGTAGGGTGGAGACACCTGTCATCCCCACAGAAAGGGCAAGGTCGCCTTTTGACAGATAGGTGATGACGTTAGAGGCAGTACCGCCTGGGCAACATCCAACTAAGACGACACCAAGTGCCAGCGCCTCATCAAGTGAGAAGAGACCTGCCAGTCCCCATGCCAATAATGGCATGATGGTAAATTGTGCCAGACAACCGGTGATGACGTCTTTGGGACGGCTGAGTACGATGCGGAAGTCTTGTAGGTTCAGTGTCAGTCCCATTCCGAACATGACTATTCCCAACATGTAGTTGATGACAGTGGGACGTACTTGTTGAAGTGCATCGGGAAAAGTCAGTGCCAGTATAGCAGTTACTAATACCAGCACCCCCATATATTCCGATATGTAATGACAGATCTTTTTTATTTGAATCATAGTGCAAATGTAATCATTTTTATTGAATACGACAAATAATTAATGATATTTACCGAAAAAACGGCACCCATAAGAACATGTATGAGGCTGGCATTTTGTTCTTTTTAACAATATAGGAGATGGAAAAATAAAAAATATATGTATCTTTGCAATATTTAATAACTAAACTAAAATTGTACGAAAACAGGAGGTCTTATGAGGAAATTGTTACTTGTGCTGATAATAGTGTGTCTGTATAGTATGACAATTGGCGCTGAGCCTGTCGGAAGACAACGTGCACAGCAGATTGCGGCTCAGTTCTTGAGTAAAATATCAATCTCACACAGGGCGCCATCTGCTTCGGAGATGCAGGCAGAGGCAGTATTTAACGAAAAGAATGGTATGGGTATGCCTTATCTTTATGTCGTTCATGCGTCAGAAGATAAGGGCTTCGTGATCGTCAGCGGTGATGACCGCTTTGCTGAGGTATTAGGTTATAGTGACAGTGGCTCGTTTGATGAGAACCTGTTGCCTGACAATATGAAGGCATGGTTGCAAGGCTATATTGAGGAGATGAAGGAGCTGGATGCCAGAGGCTATGCTCCGATGATGACCTCCCGCCGTGCGGCAACGTCATGGCCAGTCATCAAGCCAATGACTACGACGAAGTGGTTCCAGGGGGCTCCATATAATGATTTGCTGCCTACGGATGAGGTCATCGGACACTATCTTGCAGGCTGTATGACGATAGCTACAGCACAGTTGGTGAACTACTGGGCACAAAAGACAGGAAAACCTGCTAAGACATTGAAACCTGTTCCTGCCTATACTACTGAGACATTAAAGATTGCTATAGAGGAATTGCCTGTCACCGAGTTCGACTGGACGAAGATGCGGAATGCGTATGATGAGACATCTGTTGAAGCCGATAAGGCTGAAGTGGCAAAACTCATCAAGTATTGTGCCTATGCCAACCAATCGGACTTCACACCCTTTGTGACTGGCGGAAGGAGTCTCACGATCCCTGGAATACTGATCGAGTATTTTGGGTTCGACAAGACGGCGAATCTTCAGCTCCATGAAATGTATTCACATGATGACTGGACGGCAATGATCTACAATGAGCTGAAGAATCAGCGTCCTGTCATCTATGGCGCGTCAATGACTGGAGTATCGACAGCGGGACATGCCTTTATCATCGACGGTTATGATGGTGACGAGATGTTTCATATCAATTTCGGATGGGGTGGCAAGAGTGATGGCTATTACAAGCTTTCCGTCATGGACTATCATAATAAGGATAACAAGGACGCTCCCGTCTCACCCACCAGTTTTACCACCGGTCAGACAGCTGTCTTTGGCGCACAGACAGGTGTCAGCACTCCGGCGGAAATGTTGTTTAGCACCATAACATGGGGCGTAAAGGTAACCGATAATACTGTTACTGCCAATTACTCGAATTTAATGGGGATGCTGAACACGTTCGAGATTGGGTTGGCATATCTGGACGAGAATGGTACCCTTGAGACCATTGTCACGAGGGAAGAGGAAATACCTGTAGCTTTTGCGTTTAAGGAAATCTCCTGTACCGTGCAGCCTACAGACAAAGCACAGGGGACGTATAAGATAGTGCCTGTCAGCAGGATCAAAGGAAAGCCCCAGTGGACTGTCGAGAAGCAACATTATGTCTTGGCAACATTTGACGGTACTAACGTAAAGCTGACGGCGTCTGCCCCACAGTTGGAAGCCGTCGACTTCCAAGCTATCGGTTCGAAGAAGGCAACGTTAGACCAGGACATCAGTTTCGTGCTTAAGAACAAAGGCTCAGAATTCCTCAGTAATGTATATCTGTTTGCCAGTACGACGGAAGAAAAAGGAAAAGTACGCTCACACTGTGCCGTCACAGTGGTGGAGAACGGTAGCCAGCAGGTAGTGCTACCCTTCAATCCTGACGTGGCAGGGAAATGGAATGTGTGGATTACCACCGATGAGGCTGGCTCCGATGTTATAGGCTCTGCGACAGTTGATATCGCAGAATTCAGCAATCCTGTTGTCTATTTCACAGCTACCAATAAGCCTGCTTCGGTGGAAGACCTAAAGGCAACAATAGGAACTGAACCGATAGAATCCGGAGCTGCTGTTGAACTTAAGTCGATGCTGACGATTACGGCAGCCGAGGCACCTAACTACCATATAGTATGGTATCTCAACGGCAAGAAATTAGATGCCGTCGGCAATGTCATCTCACAAACGGTACTGAACGACTATCAGATTGAGGCCCGCTATGTGGAGAACTTCAAGTTCATCTTCGAGGGGACACCGTTTGTGAAGTATGCCGATGCGAATGGTATCGTCTATATGGGACCGAACTTCTATAATCATAAATTCGACAAACTGCGTGCCTTCGGCTATAGCGTGGCAAGCTATACGGGCAGTAATGGTAAGAACTACCTGGTGGACAACGCCCCTGACGCTATCCTTATTGTCAAGGACACGCTGACTTCCGATGTGGTGATGACACCCAACTATGAGTTGAACCAGTGTGACCTCGGTGATGTCACCGTGATGCCGCTATGGGACTTTGACAAGCCAGACAGTGTAGCCCGCTTTGATAACTATCAGGGAAAATGCTGTTTCACGAAACCGACATGGTTTGATTCTAACTATATAGATCTGAACATGTCGTGCGATGCCACCAATGGATGGATAGACAATGTGCGAGGCAAACAAAAGGGTTATGCCGATGTAGGAGCAGGAACGAAATTCACACTGCCGGCCCGCTACGGTACCATCTATCGTATGACAACGAAGGAGGAACTCTCTGCCACCACGATAGCCGACAGTACCAGTGCCAGCTTCAGGAAATCGACAGATGCCGCAGGCAACCAGGTGGCTACCTTATTCTATCGCGGGTCAGACAAAGACTCCATCCAGATTGTGGTGGGCGAGGATATTCAGCTGGTATCCATCTCTGCCTCCTATCCGGGTGGTGATAATGTGCTGACGTGGTTGCCGGATACGACGGCGACCGCCAAGGATGAACTCGTCACGGTGGAGAAGACAGGCGAGGCAGGAGGACTGCTCTATGACCTGTCCGACCTGACCATCAACGGCGGATTGAAGGTGGTGGCAGGAACGCATCGTGACAGTTGCTCCGTACAGATTGAAGTTCCCAATGAGAAGGATGAGAACAAATACCTATCGGCGACCTTCCAGATGGATGACGGGTTCTCCTTCGCCCTTAAGAGACTGCTCACACAGATGGTACTGGAGGGAGCCGACAAGTCGGCTAATGTGGAGATCGTTCTCTCCGACGAGTTCGGTACTGAGTTGAAGTCAAAGGTCTATGAGCATCTTCAGACAGATGTCGTGTTCACTGATACGTTGGAGAACCTGGGGAAGACCAAGGAACTGCACATGGAGGGTAAGATCACGCTGAAGATATATGTCTATGGTGCGGCAGACTATTACCGTCTGTATATGCCTATCACGTGTTCCGTAGAGATCTGTGAGGTCATGCGGTTCCCGGAGGGTTACAACTATGCCACTTACAAGGCGAAGAGCGAGATAGACAATGACGGCGCGGCACTGTTGAGTGTCGATGCCTACGAGTTGGTAGGTGTTGATGACGAACATGACTATGTTATCTTGAATCCCATAGAGGAAATTCCGATGGGTGATGTTCTTGTTATTCATTCAGATGTGGCGGGTGCTGTGCATCATATCCCGTTGACAAGAGCCGATGATGCTTATGTGCGTGGCAATAATAGGTTATGGGTTTCCGATGGAACCGTCAAAGGTGGTAAGGATATCTATCGCTTCAGTAAGGAAGGTGACGAGTATGTGTTCCGTTCATCCTCTGCTGATGTGACGTTGCCCCGTGGCGAGATTTATATGAGGTTTCATAGCACGACAAAAAAAGAAGTGTATTATCTCAATGAGAAATCTGTTCCACCACAGACACCTGAGCTCGTTTTCCATGAGAATGAAGACAACAATCCTCTTATAGAACAGTATAGAGGTAGAACGATTAAGAAAGTAGTTCTTGACGGACATAAGTTATATAAGAATCATATGTGGAACACCATTTGCCTGCCCTTCGACATCATTGGTGAGAACATTGATTCAAGCCCGTTGCAAGGGGCGGAAATCCATGAGATGGATCTGACCGACAGTAAAGATTATAAAGCCCCGACAGGCTATGATTTGGAAAGTGGCGTCGTGACGCTCAACTTCAAGTCTGTGCATGCCATAGAACCAGGCAAACCCTATTTCCTGGAATGGAGGACTACGTCGTCAAGTGAGATTGTCAATCCTGAGTTTGACAATGTCACCATCAAGACGACGGAAGCCGCTGAGATGGCTATAACCAGCAACGATGGCAAGGTGCAGTTTGTGGGCACTTATGATCCTGTGATGCTCACAGGCAACAATGCTTCTAATCTTTATGTGGGTACTGATGACAATATCCATGTTCCGACGGAACATCAAGAGGTCGGTGCTTTCAATGGCTACTTCCTCGTCGACTTGGGTAATGGTCTTGGAATACCGGGAAGCAATCCGCTCAATAAGATCCTGCTGAATATCGCCGGAGGGGATGACGTGCTTCGTGTCATCACCATTACCGTGCCCCATAATCTTCAGGATGATGTATGGTATGATCTGCAGGGAAGGAAGTATGTTGACAAACCCACGCAGCGAGGCATCTATATCCTGAAAGGTAAGAAGATATTGATAAAATAGATTCATAATAATTAATAAGACCTATGAAAATGAGAAAATCTATAATACTATTTGTCTTATGGCTGTGTGGTATGACCGTCATGGCTGATGTCACCGTCACTTTCAAGGTTACTAACAAGCCTTCCTCTCTTGTGGACCTTGTCGTGACAACAGACGGAACTCCTATTTCATCGGGCGCGACCGTTGCAGACAACGCAATAGTCAAGTTCACAGCCGCTGTGGACAGGGCCTGGCATGTGGAATGGTATATGAACGAGACGAAGGTGGAGAATGACTTCAATAACGTGTTGGAGGTGAAGGCTGTTGCCGATTGTGCCATTGAGGCTCGTTATATAGAGAACTACAAGTTCATTTTTGAAGGCACGCCCCATGTGAAATATGCAGCTCCGAATGGTGTTATTTATTTGGGACCAAATTTCTATTGCCATAAGTTTGAGAAACTGCGCGCCTTCGGCTATACCGTCTCGTCCTTTAAGGGTAGTAACGGCAAGACCTATCAAGTGGACCGGTCGAAGAATCCTAACCTGATTGTGAAGGACATACTGACAGCCGACGTGGTGATGACTCCCAATTACGTGTTGAACGAGTCGGACTTCGGCGATGCCACCGTAGCACCGGTATGGGACTTCGACAAACCGGACAGTGTCGCACTGTTCCGAAATTTCCAAGGGAGGTGCTGTTTTGTAAAACCGACTTTCTTTGACTCTAACTTCATTGACTTGAATATGTCGTGTGACGCTACCTATGGTTGGATTGATAATGAGAACAATAAGGACTTAGGCTATGCCGACGTGGGAGCGGGAACGAAGTTCACTCTCCCTGCTCGCTATGGCACCATCTACCGCATGGTGACTAAAGACGCATTGAGTGCTACTACTATCGCCGATAGTACTAGTACACAGTACACGACGACACAAGATAAGGAAGGCAACTATGTGTCAACTTTACTTTATTATGTATCAGACAAGGACTCTATCCAGATTGATATCAAAGAGGATATTAAGCTTGTATCCATCTCTGCCTCTTATCCTGGAAGTGACAATTTCATGACCTGGATGCCTGATACCGCAACCGTCAAGGATGAACTTGTGACGGTACAGAAACCCGAAGGGGCAGGTAGTCTGCTTTATGATGTCTCCGACCTGACTGTCAACGGCGGACTGAACGTGGTGGCAGGAGAACCCCTGGACAGCCTCTCTGCACAGATAGAGGTACCAGACGAATTTGATGCAAATAAATATGTGTCTGTGAGTTTCCGGATGGCTGAGGGCTTCTCGTATCTGCATGGCAAAGCTTTATTGAGCATGCGCCTCTACGGTATCAAGACATCTACCAAGGTTCAGCTGGTGATGTCTGACACGAAAGGCCACGAGCTGAAGTCGAGACTCTATGACTATAACAACCTGGCTGACAGTGTACTACTCGACACACTATCCAATGTGAAACCAGAGGCGGTCTATATGGAGGGACTGGTTACGCTGAAGGTCTATGTCTATGGTGATGCGGACTATTATCGTTTGTGCATGGGTACCCAGTCGATAGGTGAAGTGTGCGAGATATTGCGCTTCCCCGAGGGCTATACTTTCACGCCCCATAAGGCGAAGAGTGAACTCGATTTCGACGGTTTGGGCCTGTTGACCATTGATGCCCATGAAGTGCTGGGTGTGAATGAAGACACAGAAAGAATCATTCTGAGTTCCATAGAGGAGGTGCCGATGGGGGATATCATCCTCTTGCATACCGACAATGCTGGTGCCACCTATCATATCCCGCTGACGAGGGCTGACGATGCCTATATACCTGAGAACAATAAATTGAGGGTGTCTGACGGTAAGGTTATGGGTGGTCCGGACATCTATCGTTTCACGAAGGAAGGTGACATCTATGTGTTCAGGAACTCGTTACCGACTGATATCTTGCCCAACGGAGAAATCTATATGAAGTACCATAGTGCCTACAAGAGGGAAGTGTTCTACCTGAGCGATGCGGATGTGCCTCCGAAGGTAACGGAGCTTGTCTTTAAAGAGATGGAGGACAATAGTTCGCAGATAGAGCAGTACAAGGGTAGGACCATCAAAAAAGTAGTGCTCGATGGACATAAGTTGTATAAGAACCATAAGTGGAACACTATTTGTCTGCCTTTTGACATTATTAGTGAATCTATCAGCTCAACTCCACTTGATGGGGCAGTCCTCTATGAACTGGATGTGGTTGACAAGGTTGACTATATTACTCCGACTGGCTATGATGCAGAAAGTGGTGTAGTGACTCTTAACTTCAAGACAGCACATGTCATAGAGCCTGGTAAGCCTTATTTCCTGGAATGGGAAACTACAGCGTCAAGTGAGATTGTCAATCCTGAGTTTGACAATGTCACCATCAAGACGACGGAAGCCGCTGAGATGGCTATAACCAGCAACGATGGCAAGGTGCAGTTTGTGGGCACTTATGATCCTGTGATGCTCACAGGCAACAATGCTTCTAATCTTTATGTGGGTACTGATGACAATATCCATGTTCCGACGGAACATCAAGAGGTCGGTGCTTTCAATGGCTACTTCCTCGTCGACTTGGGTAATGGTCTTGGAATACCGGGAAGCAATCCGCTCAATAAGATCCTGCTGAATATCGCCGGAGGGGGTGACGTGCTTCGTGTCATCACCATTACCGTGCCCCATAATCTTCAGAATGATGTATGGTATGATTTGCAGGGAAGGAAGTATGTTGACAAACCCCGGCAGCATGGTATATATATTATGAACGGAAAGAAGATACTTCTTAAATAATGATTGGAAGGTATAAAAAATCTTAAATAATGTTATGGGGTACGTAAATAATGTTGCGTACCTCATTTATTATGTGTACCTTTGCAGCCGCTAAAGTGCGTATTGCGCTGGCTCGACGGCTAACAATACCTTGAGAAAGAGCGATTTACCTTCAGTTTAGAAGAAGTGATGAGTTCTTTTTGAGTGTATTTGCGGGCCAGAGAAAAGCGAGATGACACTTAAAAAGAAAAAGAATATATTCACATTATTATTTAAATTTTAAACTGAAATGCCAGGATTAATTGGAAGAAAAATCGGAATGACATCCGTTTTCAGTGCCGACGGTAAAAATGTACCGTGCACTGTTATCGAAGCTGGTCCTTGTGTTGTTACTCAGGTAAAGACCGTCGAGAAAGACGGTTATGCCGCCCTTCAGTTAGCTTATGGTGAGAAGAAAGAAAAGAATACAACCAAGGCTATGCAGGGTATTTTCAAGAAGGCGGGTACAACACCAAAGGCCCACTTGGCCGAGTTCAAGTTTGACGAGGAGCATAACCTCGGTGACACCATTACGGTGGAACTCTTCAACGACACTGACTTTGTAGACGTAGTCGGTATCTCTAAGGGTAAGGGTTTCCAGGGTGTCATGAAGCGTCACGGTTTCGGTGGTGTGGGTCAGGCCACACACGGTCAGGACGACCGCGCCCGTAAGCCGGGATCTATCGGTGCTTGTTCTTATCCCGCCAAGGTGTTTAAGGGAATGCGTATGGGTGGTCACATGGGTGGCGACCGTGTAACGACGCAGAATCTGAGAGATAGCTAGATCGGAAGAGCGGGTCAGCAGGAATGCCGAGACCGATCTCGT
>ERZ809504.85-NODE-85-length-13169-cov-6.673326_pt1 | contig 13169 bp, 6 predicted proteins | sample MGYA00521273_ERZ809504 | MGnify/ENA primary metagenome ERZ809504 (study PRJEB31581, sample SAMEA3312979) | metagenome | study: EMG produced TPA metagenomics assembly of the PRJEB8939 data set (Metagenomic analyses of Rumen microbiomes reveals...
AGCTATAGGAAGAGGATGTGGAGTTTGTACGACTTCAGTTTACCGATCCGCTCGGCAATTTAAAGAACGTTGCCGTAACCGCAAGAATGATTGAAAAGGTAATTGACAATCAGTTTGCGTTTGAGAACGAAAAGATTTTTAAGGTTGATGTTAGGCGTCCAGAAAGATAAGCCCCTGTAGCGTCTTATCTCGTTTTTCTTCCTTGCTTCAGTATTTTTGGCACGTGCCTCATCACTGACGGCGGTGAAAGCTTGATATACTAAATAGTCATTAAAGGTGGCAGCCATTCCCATCGTGATAGGGAAAACGGTGGCGATTCCATTACGTCCTACGCCATGTAACGCCTCGTTCCACCAATGAAACTCAGGGATACCCAGTCGAGGGATTGCCGGTGACACATCCATCATTAGTTTCGTCTTTTCCTCTAACGTCAGTCGCCCTAAAAGATCCTCTGCACGTTCCTCCGCACTTAGTTGTGGATTTTGGTAAGGCAGCATCTGTGCGCTAACAGAACTTATTCCTATTATTAGAAGGGAGAATAGCAATTGTTTTTTCATATTAAGTCTTATCTTAGATGTTTTTTAATCCAAATTATTTGATGATTATTTGTGTCCGCTGATGTCCAATGCTCATTGATAGGAGTGATAAGGGCGTCTTTGGGGGCAGTAATCAGATTCCATACAATATAACTGGTAGTTGGTGGACAGACATTGTCATTATAACCCCAAGTCAGATATACTGGACAGGTGATGCGACGGGCGAAATTTACCACATCATAATATGCCATGGTCTGCACCTTCTCTGGAGTAAGCATCTTATTAGTACGGTTGAAATGAGGATAACCTCCAGCACGGTTGTCCAGATAGCCAGCCATGTCACTAAGGGCTGGGTGATTAGCCACACATGCGGTTACACGTTCATCAAGACCAGCGGTGATGAGAGATAGGGCGCCACCTTGGCTGCCACCCTGTACTGCGACATTACGTCCATCCCATTCTGGTAGAGAGGTAAGGAAGTCTATGGCACGGACACAAGCGACATAGACATGTTTCATATAGTAGTTGTCACGGTCATCAAGTCCGTTCATTAAGTAACCATTCTCATGGTCAAATGCGGAGGTTATCTCTTTAAACTGCTCTTCAGTCATATTCGGATTCAAACCATGTATCTCCATCTCCAGACGGATAAGTCCTGCACGTGTATATTTGTCGTCATGGTTCTTGATGGTCTTGATACCTGCTCCTGGTGGAGTAAGTACGACAGGGTATTTACCAGCTTTACGGGGCATCGTCAGATAGCCATAGACAGAGTGTCGGTTGTCAATGCGAATCTTCACAAGTTGGCAGATAACCTCATCGTCAGAAAACTTATTAATTGTTTCTTTGGTAACAGATACGGGCGTCCGTCGAGCAGTCTCAATCGTCTGTTTCCAGAATGCGTCAAAATCGTTAGGGTTTTTAGTGTAGGGCTTTAACTGCTCAGGTGAGAAACCTACTTTCACATGATGCTCTGTCAGTTTGCCATCTATTGTGGCTTTCATGCGAAGATCCAAAAAGCCGGGTCTCTTCAAGGTGCCCATATCAATAATTGCACGACCATTCTTCAGTTGTGCCTTCCCAGTGCTGGTAGCAGGCATCTCATCTGGTCCGATCTCATAAGATACTTCCACATCCTGTGGGATACCGTATTTACAGAAAGTGACTTCAACTTTGGCATTCTCTCCAACTTTATAAAGCCAATCGGTATGGTTGGGTATAGTTAACCACAGGTAGTCATTGCGGTAAGGATAGTTCTCTGCGGTAGCGTTTAGACCATAACAGAGAATAGTCATCAACAGAATTATATTTCTTATCATAATAGTTTGTTTTTCGCAAAGATACGCTCTTTTCGGATAACTTCCAAATATTTTGGTAAAAAACCAATGGGCGGACATTGTTGTGTCCGCCCATTGTTGTTATAGAGTAGGGGATGGATTATTTATACCATTTCTCAGCACCTACCTTGAGGTTCTTCACACTTTCGTTACCGATGGTGAAATCACCATTTGCAGGATCAGCATACTTCGGGTCGTCCACCTTCTGACCATTCTTGTCTCCCTTCCAGTAAACTTTTGCTTCAGCATCATTAGTATCATCAAAGATACTTGCATTGGTGCAGTTGAAGTAAGCATTGTTCTCGTATGTGGGAACTGGTGTCTTTGCCTGGTTCGTGTATACAGCCTTCGTGTTACTTATAAGGTTGTTCTTCCAAATGATGGATCCATTTGGAGTGCGAATGTAGAGCAATCGGCGTGTTGTACCATCCTCCGTAATTACGTTATCAATCGTGTTATTCTCGAAGATAAATTCTGTTGTTGCACCAGAAACGTCATCATAACGGAATAAGTCACGGTTGGCAGCACAATTGTAAATAGTATTATTCTTAAATACTACTTTACCAATAATTGACTTACGGATATCGAAGAAATCACCACCGTCGGTCTCAATGTCATGGATATAGCAATCTTCAAATGTCACGCTCTCTATAGAACATGCGACATTTCCATAGAAAAGACCTTTGTTGTAACCTTTGTAAGAAACGGTTTCACCTTCTACTACTTTCAAACCTTTGATCTCACAGTTTTTAACCGTAATAGTACCCATTTGAGCATTGGCATCCTTCAGGTTGAATAACTGATCAGTAGTTGCATTGTTCTGACCATCCAATACGAGGTTAGACATACTTACAGAGATACTTCCATACAACTCAAAGCGGCCTGTGATTACTGGCTTGTTGGTTGGGAAGATACCGTTGATAGTGATACTCTTCTCAATCTTCAAAGAAGTGGAAAGACCTTCATTGTCACCACCAGCAGGGATATCATAGTTACCACCGTAGAGCGCAAGTACAGCACCCTCTTCGGCATCAGCTACTATCTGTACGAAATCATCACCGCTGTGTACCAATGTCGCGCCATTCAGATCCATGATAGTCGTGAATGAGCGATTACCGCACTGTTTGTCATTATAGTAAAGATAAGCAGTATATGTGGTCTCAGGGGTTAATCCTTCAACAGTAGCTTTTCCAGCTGCCTTCTCTTCATCGGTAATTATATGAGTGATACTACCAATAACGATGGTAGAAACATCATATCCTTCTTCTGCTTCCCAAGTGAGTGTTACACTACGGTCTGCGATATCTTCTTCTTTTGGATTCTTCAAGAACTGCTTTGCACTAGTTCTAAAGTAAACACCATGGAATTTAGAATCTCGTGAAGGATCTAAGCTGATAGCCTGAACACGTGCAGAATATTTGGTGTCGTAGTCCAAGTTTTTCAGAGCAATCGAGTTGGTCTCACTGGTGAGTGTCTGCTGAGGTGTTCCGGCAAAAGTCAGACTATCGTTGGCAAATACCTCAATTTTGTATGAAACAGCACCTTCAACAGCCTTCCATTGCAAGTTGGCTGTTGTCTCATTGACGTTCTTGGCTTCGATGTCAATAGGAGACAAGTTACGTCCAAGTGTCAGTTCAGTAATCTCGTCAGCAACGTCGCTACATGCGGTGAGCGTCAGTGCTACAAGACCGAGTCCTAATATATTTTTTAATGTCTTCATTTGTATATGCTTATTATATTTCAATATTAATCAGACAGCTGACCATAGATACCGTCATTGTTCAGCATGTTGTTGCTGGCATCAATGAATGTTTGCCAAATAGGCCACAGACAATGAGTGCTGGGGGTAACCACGTAGAGACCGTTGATATAGTCGTCTGTCAGTACATATCCACTAGTGCTTTCAAACCAGTTCTTGGAATCCCATCCGGCATCTTTGAGTTCTTTTATGACATCAGGGTCATCCTCTCCCTTATTCAGACCGTATATCTCAATTTTGTCTTTATCCTCAGAGTTGTTGATATATACCTTATCAGGATAGCCGGCATAGACACCTTCACGCTTCTGCAGATTCTGCAGTTTAGCTACAGCCTCAGCCATCTTGACATCTATGTTACCCCAACGGACGAGGTCACACTTACGGAGAGCCTCACCGGCAAACTCAAAGCCACGTTGGTCAACAATACCCTTGAAGAAAGCAGCCTTGTTGGCTGTATACTCTGATTGCAGGGCAGAAACCTTTGCAGCAGGAAGAACACGGCTGAGGACAGGCTTCATATACTGCCATGCAGCAGAAGGACCATCCAACTCATTGACAGCCTCAGCAGCCATCAGGTAAACGTCGGCAAGACGCATATACTGCCAGTTGACACCATCGTCATTCGTAGAAGTAACGATACGCTTCATCCACTCGTAACGCAGTTTTCCAAAGCACCACTTGTTCTGAGCACGGAGCTGGACATGAGCCTTTCCGTTAACGAGGTCCTTACTCCACTCATAGGGTACACAGGTGATATCACGACGGATATCGTCCTCGTCATAGTCATAATACAGTGTAGCAATAGGTCCATTCACACCACCTTGAGCCTGTTGTGTATACTGGTCCTTAGCCTGGTGTTTTACACCCCATGTGTAAAGAACACGTCCACGACCCTCAGAGAAAGGAATCTCCCAGAGGCTCTCACCGCCAGCGGTTACGTTATCCTCACAAAGCTTGATGAAGTTCTCTTTGAAAGAACCTAAAGTGTTGCATCCCTGATTAATGATATCCAAACACTCTTCCTTGGCAATTTGGTACATCAAGCTGGGAGCCAGTTCAGGATCCTTAGAGCGGCGATAGCCGTCACCACGCAGTCCATAGCCACCGGCATAGAGGGCGAGGCGAGCACGTAAACCTTTTACAAATGCCTTGCTTATACGCTCTGTGCTCTGTGTAATCTTATTCTCGTTGGGCCAGTAGCAATAGTCCTCTGCTTCTTTCAAATCAGCAAGGAGCTGCTTGTAAATGACATCACGGTTAGTACGGGGAAGATAAACGTTATCAGGACCGTTGGGAACGAAACGAGCAGGAACGTCACCCCATGCTTTAATCAAGTCATTATAGATGACAGCACGCAGAGTAAGTGCCTCACCCAGCAACTGAGCCATATCAGGCTTATTCTCGATGTCACCATACTGACGCAGTCCTTCAATAGCCAGGTTTGCACGCTCAATACCCTCGTAGAACTTAGCATAGGCGTTATTGTCTGTATTCATCTGTTGATTATTAGGCAGAGTGTTATAGTTCCACAGACTTTGCTTGTCTTCAGTAGCTTTTGAGAGTTCGGGTGAGTTACCAACCTCTACATCGGTGTTCACACCATAATAGGGCAGGAAACGTCCACGGTAAGAGTTCGTCTCACCAAAGGAGACGTGTATTGACATCACCTCAGCCTCTGCCAATGAATAGGTGCCAAATACTGATGAGGCATCAAGTGCGGAAATACTGGGTGATTCTAGTTCGCACGAGGTTACAGCAACGAGCGACAGTGATAAAAATGATAATTTAATATAGTTCTTCATTGTTTATGTCCTCCTTCAGTTTAGAAATTCAGATTCAGACCTAATACGAACGAGCGGCTACGTGGATAACCAGAGTAGTCAACGCTCGGTGTGAGGGCGTTCTTACGAATACAGTCAGACTCTGGGTCGAAACCTGAGTAACCAGTGATGGTCCACAAGTTGTAACCAGTTACATAGAAGCGCAGACTGCTGATGCCAACTCGCTTAGTCAACGATGCGGGCAGTGTGTATCCTAATGTCAGGGTGTTCAAACGCAAGAAGGAAGCACCTTCAATAGCCCAGTCAGTCAACACCATACGGTCGGTATAAGGAGACCACATTGTGGTATTGGCATTCAACTCAGCCAAACGTGTCATATCGGTGGTAAGCAGACCGGTAGCAGGATCCAGGTTGGTCCAGCGTTTACCGTCAGCCATGATATCAATCATGTTACGATACTGATATTTACTTGTTTGAGTGTATTCAATCTTGTTGGCATTGTAAACCTTATTGCCAAGGCTATAGTTGAAAGCTGCGGCAAAGTCAAAGCCATAGGCACGTGCATTGATGTTGAATCCACCAAATGCTGTCGGGTTTACATCACCGATAATAGTGATATCCTCTGCACCGATTCTGTTTGCTTTAGTGGGGTCTACATTACCATCTGCATCAACAGGATCTACCAAGTTCTTAATCTTCATCATACCAGGACGAACCGCACCTACGATATCAGAAGCATCAGCTACACCAGGTTTCAGGATCCATGTGTTAGTGGCTTTATCGTAACCCTCGAAGTCAGAAACCTCATAGCGTCCGTCGCTGACATATCCTTGAATCTGTCCAAGTGGGTTTCCAACAGAAATCCAGTAGTCGTTACCAATCTCAGTAGATGCCCACGCAGTATTCTTACCGAAGTCATTCATGATACCCAGATCCTTCACCTCGTTCTTATTGAAGTTGATGTTGCCACTGAAGTCAATACCCCAGTCTTTCTTGTTCACGATATGATAAGTGAAGGAGAACTCGATACCCTTGTTCTGGGTCTTACCGAGGTTACGATACTGTGTGTCATAACCAGTACCCTGTACAGGGAATTCTATGAGCAGATCCTTGGTGGTGTTGATGTAGGCATCAAGGGTACCGCTTAACTTACCACCGAAGAGGGTGAAGTCCAAACCAATGTTACGGGTAATGGTCGTCTCCCATTTCAGGTCAGCGTTTGCCATTGTCTTAGAGGGTGCCCAGTAATTAGAGATGCCGTTTACCCAGGTAGTAGCCTTATTCTGATACAGCTGAACAAGCTGTCCAACAGGAATGTTGTTGTTACCAGCAGTACCATAGCTGACGCGAAGTTTCAAGTCATCCAGCCATTTCTCAGTACCCTTCATGAAAGGCTCAGAAGAGATACGCCATGCGAGAGCTACAGAGGGGAAGTAACCCCAGCGGTTGCCATCGCCGAACTTTGAGCTACCATCCGCACGGAATGTAGCAGCCAATAAATAACGATCCTTGTAGTTGTAGTTAATACGTCCGAAGTAAGAGAGCAGCTTGTCATCAGCACTGTATGAATCGTCAATGGTGTAGGGGTGACCCTGAGAGGTCAGCTTCCAAGCTGTTGCTGCATCATAGTCTACAGGGAATCCGTGTACCTCGTCCATGTTAATATGCTTCTTGGTAATGACATACTCATGACCAAGCAGTACGTTGAGGCTATGATCCTCATTCTTCAAAATCTTCTTGAAGTCGTAGCTTACAGTATTCGTGTTGCGGAAACGATGACGCTTCGTATCGGTGATACGGATGGCAGGCTTATTCTGGTCATCACCCAGAGGCACATTCTTAATATAATACTGTGTCAGACCCCAGAAGCGCTGGTTGTAGTTAGTGTAGTCATCGTAACCGAACTCAGTCTTTACTTTGAAATTGTCAAAGATCTCCCAACCGAAGCTACCTGCGATATTCAGGTTCTTACGTTTAGTCTTCTGGTCACTGTCGCTATAAGCAACCAGTGGGTTGTAGAGGTTACCTAGATCATCATCGGAAGAACCAGCAGTAGGATCAAGGTTAGCCAATGGAATCGGGGTGTAAATAACAGAGTACTTCAGACGTTTATCACTGTCGTATGCACCTGCTGCATCGTTAGCGCCACCACCATAGACATCAGTGATAGCATAACGAGCCTGCAAATCGAGAGTGGTTTTCTTTGAAGGCTTCGTGTTCAGTTTCAGACTGAAGTTGTCACGCTTGAAAGAAGAACCGACCAAGATAGCCTTGTCATTCATGTGAGCATAGCTGAACGCATATTTAATGTTATCAGTACCACCATTGATGTTGATGTTGTGGTTGAAGGTGTGACCTGTGCGTCCGAAACTCAAATCCTGCCAGTCGTTACCAGCGATGCCCTGATAGAGATCCATATCCTCATAGTTTCCGAAATAATCGGTATAAGAGGAAATCTTGGAAGGATCGTTGTTGTTCTTCAACAGAGCCAATTCATACTGCCACTTAGCATAGTCGTAAGGATTGAGCACGTCCATCTTCTTGGCTACTTTCTTCCAGCTATAGTACATATTATAGCTCACCTTGGTCTTACCTTCCTTACCACTCTTAGTGGTTACCAGAATAACACCATTAGCACCACGGCTACCATAGATGGCGGTAGAAGAAGCATCCTTCAGAACGGTGATGTCCTCGATATCGTTGGCAGGGATGTCGCTGATACCGTCAACAGGGAATCCATCTACGATGTAAAGAGGGTCGTTCGACTGGGTGATAGAACCACCACCACGAACGCGGATTTTGACTTCTGCATCAGGAGAACCTTCGGTTGTCGTTACCTGCACACCAGCCATCTTACCAGTCAGTGCCTCAGAAGCGTTGGCTACAGGCACAGCCTGCAAAGCTTCGCTGTTGACAGTAGCAACAGATCCGGTCAAGTCCTTCTTACGAACAGAACCGTAACCAATGACAACCACGTCGTTCAGCGTGGTAGCATCCTCTTCCAGTACGATGTTAAGGGAAGATTTGCCTTTGGCATTGATTGTCTGGGTCTTCATACCAATGTATGAGATAACGATTGGCTTTCCGGCCGTTAACTTGATAGTGAAATTACCGTCGAAGTCAGTTACACCGCCATTCTGCGTACCTTGTTCGATAACGCTGGCACCAATAACTGCCTCGCCTGTCGCATCTTTCACGTTGACCTGTACGGTCTGCGCTGACAAACTACCCACGATAAGTAGGAATGTAAGTGTAAGCGCAATTCGCATACTCTTAAATTTAACAGACATAAAATTAGTAGTTTTAAGAAATTAATAAAAATATTTTTATGATTATGGTGCAAATTTACAAATAAATCTTAAAACTGCAAAATAATCTTATCACTTTTTCCTGCAAACGTTTACGGAAAAGCGCTTTTTAACACAAATAATAACGGCTGTCTTCCTTGTGTGGGAAAACAGCCGCTACTATATATTATTAATAAGGTGTGGTCTTACTTGATGATGACTTTATTGCCGTTAATGATGAACACACCCTTTGAGGTCTGCTTCACACGACGACCATTCAGGTCGTAGACAACCTGATTGTCCCAGTCAATCTTCTCTTCAGCCTTGATTTGGCTGATACCTGTAGCGTCAGAGATAATCTTAGCCTCACCGAATCCACCCATTGCATTGACGGCACGGATCGTGTAGACAGGTGCATCACTTCCTGCACGGCGGGAAGCACCGGCATTCTCAATCACATAAGAGGTAACATCAGCATCTACGATAGCAAGCAACTCATCATTTGCGAAGATGGCATAGCCGGCAGCACCAGGAACGGCAGTCCATGTGATGGTACCATTCTCCAGCTTTGCATCTGTAGGAGCGTCCACTTGCTTGGCGACGGTCTCTGGTGTCCATGAAGTGAAGAACTTGTCTGGTGCATAGTTGGCAGCCTGCTCCTCTGTCAAGTAGAGCTCGTCCTTCGTGCCAGAAGTCTCACAAGCGTTCACATTATGAGTCTTTACTTCAGAGCCTTCTGCGTTCTTCGTGTTGAATTCATGGAAGCGGATAGCGTCAGCCTTATTCATGCTTGTCCAACCAGCAGAAGAAGCATTAATCTTCATGGTAGTATTGACATAGGTAGCAGCAGGTGACTTTTGCCATGGGCGACCAAGGTTGTATTTGTCTTTCTGGTTGTCTGTGCCATCGATAGTGCAGCCATAGAAAGCGTAGCCCTTCTCTGAGGCATAGGTGGCAGGAGCTGTGATGACATTAGCGGATGTCTTGCTCTGGGTGCGGTCGGCTACGTAGAGATCGCACTCATTGAAGAGGACAGAACCACTGCCGCAGATGAAGTCAACAGTACCTTCAATCTTACAATTCTCGAAGTAAGCGGTCATGCCCTCGGCACCATTGCTGTAGTAAGTATCCTGCAGTCCTTTCAGATAGACATTCTTACAAACAGTCTTCGTACCTTTGTCCTGGAGACATACACCACGCTCAGCCGACTTGGTATCGTCACCAGTTCCGTAAGGAGCGATACAGTCGAGGGTCAGGTCTTGCAGATAGGTGTTGCTTGCCGTGTTCAACAGGGTAGCGGTGATGGCAATACCTTCCTTTATTGGACGGTTCTTGATGATAGTTCCTTCCATCGACTCACCGATGATGGAGATATTATTACGTCCGATAGTGGTAAGTGTTGTCTGACCGAGGTCGTAGGTACCGTTAGGAACATAGACATATATACGATCTGTACCACTCATGCCGTTGGCAGCATCGATAGCATCGAGGAAGCTGCTGGCATCACCTTGCTTCACGTAGATCCACTGTCCCTTCTGGTCGTAGTTGGTCTCAGAGGTGTTGAAGATCTTTACGCTGTGGATGTACATCTCACCAGAAGCCACCATCTCCAGCGTCAGTGTTCCCTCTTCGCCCTCGTAGTTGTAGCTAACCAGTGCACCGTCAGTCTCACTCTTGGCTGCTAATGTCTCCAATGTCTCACCAGCAGCATTCTTCACAAGGATATTAGTTCCGGATCCGTATTGGCAAAGGCTGACAGAGATGGTTGCTTTTTTACCAACGAGCAACTCTATCTTGTCACCATTATAGAATGACCATCCGTGAGTACCGTCATGCCACTTGCCTTTACCTACGACGTTGAATGCCTCGTGGTCCTCGGCATAGAAAGTCTTGCTTTTCAGGTCAAACTCGTACTTACGACTGTCACTTGGACCTTCTATCTCCGTCTCTACGGCATAAAGCGGGGTGTCACCAGTAATCACATCTTCCGTACTGTATTTCTCACCAACGTAGTTGTTCTTGAACCAGCCACGAGCCTTGTAGCCTTCCTTAGTAGCCCTGACATCAGCAACGTCCTTTTCGAACTTACCAATCTTTGCGTCCTTCTCAACAGTCTGTGTACCGAACACTTCGCCAGTAACATCATAATATGTCAGGGTGAAGTCTGGCTTAAACACAACATTGAGGATGTAGTTGACACTTCCTTTTTCTGCGGTAACAGGAATGGTAACGACAGTCTTCTGGTTTGCGCCCTCACCACTTGTCGCATAGGTGACATTGCCAATCTCACCATTGTCAGCAACAATATCAGTCAATGGATTGTTCTCGCCAATGATAGTAGCGGACTTGCTGACTTCAATGGTTCCTTCGTAACTGCCCGTATTGTTCATCTCAAAGACGTCGTCGGCTACATACTCTTTGCCGTTAGCCTTGAAACTGCCCAGTAAAGGTTCGCCAGCTAAGTCAACATTGCCGAAGATCTCAAGTTCAAACAAGAATGCGTTCTGATTGTCGGCAAGGTTGGTGAAGCGTAATTGGCAATTCTTCTTGTTGATGCTCTTTGTCACCTCACACCAGTTCTGGGGGTTCGCCGGATCACTGGATACGACAACCCAGTCATTATCGCCTTCGCCCTTTGCCTCTACCTTCCAACCACGGTTGCTTCCTGTTGCTCCATGGATGAAACGGATCTTGGTAATCTCTGCCAATGCACTGGTGATGAAATAAGAACCTTTGTCTTTTTCTGCACGCAGTGTCATTCGTGGAAGGGTCGTGTATGAAGCAAACTTAGAGTCTTCTGTAGCCATAACAGAGGTCTGGAACAGGGTGAATACCAAATCCTGCTTGGTATACTTCGTGGTCTTTGTGACAGTAGTAGCGGGATCGCTGGGGTCAGCTTTCGTCCAGTCACTGAAGTCTGTCTTGTAGATAGACTTCTCGACAATGTTCTCAGCCTTTGGAGCATATTGTGTCACAGAGATGGAGTTGATGTAGTTGTTGGATGCTGTAGCGACAACAGCAACATAACCCTGGGAGACATCTGTAGCCTTTGCTTTGTAAGTTGTGGTCTGGTTCTCTGCTTCTACACCAGCAATGCTATAGTGGAAGTAACCGGGATAACCTACTACAGTAACCTCGTCACCAACGTTCTTCACAGGTATCTGCATTTCCACACCGGTTCCGACATAGTAGCTATTGTCGTTGTTCTTAATCTGACCACCATTGTATACAATCGTCATTTCAATACTCTCTACATCAGAAGCCATGGTGGTTGCCGTGTATGCTCCGCCCTCAGCCTTTGGAGCGAGGTTCGCACAGTTCTTGACGAAATCCCAAGTGGCAGTCACATCAGTGGCAGTCTCGTCATCTCCACTTGGAGCCGCACTCTTATCCTGTACGATTGTGATAGAGTAGATATAAGCACCACCAGTAGCAATAATCTCTACGTACCCCTGCTTGACATCTGCGTCTGTCACGCTATAATTGGTTTCATCGGCAGATGCTGCTGTTCCACCAATCGTGTATTTGTATTGTCCAGGATAGGAAATAACGGTGAGCTTGTCTTTGTTGCTGACTACAGGTACCTTTATAATAGTGCCCTTATTGAATTGGGCATATTTGCCATTGCTGTTACTGCCAGCAGCAAGCTTGCCATTTTCACAGGTTGCGTCTACCATCAGTTCTATTCCGTCAACATCTGACGCTACAGTACCGGTAGTCTTTTGAATATTTACAGATGAGATGCTTGCTGGCGTCTCGTTCTGCCAGTCCCACTTGGCTGTGATGGGGAAGGTCGTCTCGCCACCGCCTTCGCCAGAACCACCCTCGTCACCAGCCTTAGATGTGATCTCTAATTTGGTGATGTATAGATTGGTACTGGTATGTGAACGGGTAATGGTGATAATCTTACTGCCTGCTGCAGCCTCTGGGACATCAAAGGTACAGGTGTTAGGCTCAGTACCATATTCTTCGGATTCTTTAACGGCCTCATTGATGTTGACAAATTCCTGACCTGTTGAACTTGCTATTTCACCACCTTTCTCAAACTTTGCTTTGAAACCACTTGTCTTGCCTGTGGCATTCTTATCACGATAAGCGGTTACATGGATTTGGTCACCGCTATTAAGCTCTTTGTCTAGCGTAATAGTGATAATGTTTGTTGAGTAGTCATTCTTACCTTTTAGGCGAATGTAGTTTTTCGTAAGATCATTAGCAGAGTCATCTGCACCACTGGCTGCTGCTTTACCGCCGGTTTCAGTGTAATTATCTCCACCTTTCTCCCAAGAATAAATCGTTGTTGCATCTTCTGCGCGGTTGCTGATGGCAGCCCATGTAAGTGTGCCGAATAGCATTGCCACGAAGGATAGCAGCGACATGCGTAAAAATTTGTACTTCATAAATCTCGTTTTTTAGTTATTAATTAATTGATTATTTTGTCTATATATGTTGTAGTAGTTTGATAAATAGCT
>ERZ809504.86-NODE-86-length-13123-cov-4.885904_pt1 | contig 13123 bp, 9 predicted proteins | sample MGYA00521273_ERZ809504 | MGnify/ENA primary metagenome ERZ809504 (study PRJEB31581, sample SAMEA3312979) | metagenome | study: EMG produced TPA metagenomics assembly of the PRJEB8939 data set (Metagenomic analyses of Rumen microbiomes reveals...
GCTTAGGGCGGACAGGGCTCGTCAGGCGTCGCTTATGTTGCGGTTTACGCTTTGTCGGCATATTCAATTATTTTGCCTGCTCAAGAGCCAGCGTCATTGTGGGCTGGTCGCATACCTCAGACGGTCCCCAATACTGGATAGGTCCGGGATATACATAGCAGGTCTCCTTGGCCCAACGGTCACGTTGTGCCGCGAAGCATTTGAAAGGCGCACCGTCAAGTTCTACGAGTGCCTTACGGATAACAGGCTTCATCTCACCATTACGCTTCTCCATGTTCATCATCATGGTAATGGGCACACCACCTGCGATCCACTTGTCGGCAGGAGCCGTAGTATTCTTCACGATAGCCATGTAACCTGTCTTACCATTAGCGATCAACTGGGCTGCAGAGGTACCAAGCGCATAGCAATAGTCGGCATCGAAATTAGAAGGTGCCGCGCAACGTCCCTCATAGCCGAAGAAATGGTGCTGGGCAGAGAACTTACCAGCGTACTTACCTGCCTTCTTCATCTTCTCGAGCTTCTGTGCCACCATGGTAGAGAGCAGTTTCTCTGTCTCAATGAGTGATACCTGTACGTTTCCGTGAGGATCACGGTCGAGGGCAAGCTGACGAGCCACACCAACAGGCAGGCTGTTGAATACCGCAAGGTTCTCCTCGGTGAGATGACTCTTGGCGAAGTCAACCTGCTCATTACGGCTGATCTCCTTAGCCTCAGGCATAGCAAGTACGTCATTAAGCTGTGCGATCAATTTCTTGATGGCAGGAATGAACTCGATAACACCCTCTGGGATGATGACTGTACCAAAGTTATTTCCCTCGGCAGCACGTACGCATACGGCATTGGCGATATACGCCACGACATCGTCGAGACTCATAGACTTTGCCTCTATCTCCTCAGAGACAAGACAGATATTTGGCTGTGTCTGTAATGCACACTCCAGGGCGATATGAGAGGCTGAGCGACCCATCACCTTGATAAAGTGCCAGTATTTACGGGCAGAGTTACAGTCACGCTCGATATTACCGATGAGCTCTGAGTATGTCTTACAAGCGGTATCGAAACCGAAAGAGGTCTCAATCTGATCATTTTTCAGGTCGCCATCGATGGTCTTCGGGCAACCGATCACCTGTACGCCATAGTTCTTTGCAGCATAATACTCTGCGAGAACGCAGGCATTGGTATTTGAGTCGTCACCACCGATAATCACAATAGCCTTGATGTCGAGCTCACGGATAATCTCCAAACCCTTCTCAAACTGGTCTACCTTCTCCAGTTTCGTACGACCAGAGCCGATCATATCGAAACCACCGGTATTACGATACTCGTCAATAATATCCTTGGTCAGCTCCATATAGTTATGGTCTACCAGACCACCAGGACCAAGGATGAAACCGTACAGACGGTTTTCGGGATTCAGCTTCTTAATCTGGTCGAAAAGACCGGTAATGACGTTGTGACCGCCAGGAGCCTGACCACCTGAAAGGATGATACCCACGTTCATCTTCTTCGTGTTTGCCTCGGTAGCAGGCTCGAACTCTACGATAGGCATACCATAGGTGTTAGGGAACAGCTTCTTGATTTCTTCCTGATCACCAACACTCTGTGTTGCCTTACCTTCTTTGATTTTCACTGCGCCTTGAAGAGCCTTTGGCAATTTAGGCTGATAGGCTGCTCTTGCGTTCTGCAATGCACTCTTTTCCATAAATTCTTATTTAATTAAATAACGATAATGCTCAATTGGCTGACAAAATTAATCAATTTCTGTAAGAAATAAGAAAGAATAAGTGCTATTTTCTGCTTTTTAATCTTTTTTATGTGATGAAATATGATGTAAGTCAAAATTTATCCGTATCTTTGGAGTTCAAAACAAATAACAATTTAAGGAGGACACTATTTATGGCAAACAAGAAAACATTGAAAAAACAAATCAACCTTATCTGTGAGGAACTCTTTGTAGACTTCGTAGCAGCATCGTTGTATGGAAACTCACCTAATCACCCTGAGGCAGAAACGATCCTGCTCTCTATCGCTAAAGTTCAAAAGAACTACATCAGCCGTATTTCCCATCCAGAACCAGGAATGCCCGCAAAACAATATTACAAGGACCTCAAGGAAAAGTTCAGTAAGGAAGTCGTTGAGATTCTTGACCATATTAATAATCTGTAAGAAACATGTGGAGAAGATTTTGTAACTGGTTACTGTACAAACACATGGGGTGGACCGCCGAAGTGACGGAGGCTCACCCCGACAAGTATATTATCTGTCTGGCTCCCCACACCACCAACTGGGATTTTGTTCTCGGACAGCTTTATAACGGTGCGACAGGTCTTGACAGTAACTTCCTGATGAAGAAAGAATGGTTCTTCTGGCCCCTCGGTCCTATCTTCAAGCGGTTAGGCGGCATCCCCGTATGGCGCTCCAAGCATACGAGTATGACTGACAACCTGGCTGAGACGGCACGGCAGGCAAAGACCTTCCGGCTGTGTATCACACCAGAGGGAACCCGCTCACCGAATCCCGACTGGAAGAAAGGTTTCTACTTTATCGCCCTCAAGGCGGAGCTGCCTATCCTGCTCTATGGTATTGACTACGAGAAACGACTGATTGAATGTACAAAAACGATTATACCCAATGGTGACCTCGACCAGCAAATGCGAGAGATCAAACTATATTTCAGTAAGTTCAAGGGAAAGAAACCAGAGAACTTCGCATTAGGAGACATAGAATGAAAAGACTGACAATCATCATGATCCTGACTGCCGTGCTCTGTCCATATCATGGCTGGGCACAAAAGGAGAACACTACCGGCATCAAGGACAAATTAGAGAACTATTTCAAGAACTATAAGCCAGAGGGGGCACAGTTTTCAAGAGCAGCCCACCTGACCGACCTACAGATAGACGACGAGAGCGAGACGATCACCGTTACCGCCAACAATGCCTTTGCCGAACAGTCTTTCACCCCCCAGGTGGTAGAAAATATTTATAGTAAAATCAAACAACTACTGCCATCACCCTATGCCAGCTACTATCTGAAGGTGGAGACCCACCAGTATGAGATACAGGAACTGGTTCCTAACCGTCTCAAGAAGCACAAAGATGACAGTCGCTTATGGAGCACAGACTATCAAGGGGAACCGTGGGTGAGGAACGTGAACATACCCTATGATATCAAGGAAGGACTGCAGGGCAGGCATCTCTCGCTATGGGCAAGCCACGGACGATATTTCGACAACAAGACAGGACTGTGGAAATGGCAACGTCCCAAGCTCTTCGGAACGACAGAGGATCTCTTTACCCAAACCATCGTAGTACCTTACCTCATCCCGATGTTGGAGCATGCGGGAGCCGTCGTTTTCACTCCCCGGGAGCGCGTATGGCAGAAAGAGGAAGTCATTGTGGATAACGATGGCAATAAGCGTAACTATATCGAGGCGACATCCCATGGCAAATGGAGGACGACAGATATTCCGGGTTTTGCCTGTCACGACTCTGCATACATCGACAACGAGAATCCTTTTGAGGCTGGTACCGCACGGATGGTGAAAACGACAAACAGCAAGAGCCGTTATTCTCTTGCCAGTTATCAGCCGGACTTCCCCAAGACAGGTCGTTATGCCGTATATGTAAGTTACCAGACCTTGGACAACAGCATTGATAATGCCGAATACACCATCTGGCACAAGGGTGAACGCACTGTCTTCCATGTCAACCAGAAGATGGGTGGAGGTACGTGGGTGTACCTCGGTACCTTTGAGTTTGACAAGGGATATAGTGAGTTCAACCGTGTGACACTGACTAACCAGAGCGACCGTAACGGTGTAGTGACCACGGATGCCGTGCGCTTCGGCAGCGGTATGGGTAACATCAAACGCGGTGAGACGGTCAGTGGACTGCCTCGTGCCATAGAGGGTGCCCGTTACTATGCACAGTGGGCTGGTATGCCTTATACGGTATATAGCGGCAGAGAGGGCACCGACGACTATGCTGACGATATCAATGTACGGTCAAATATGACCAACTACCTTGCCGGCGGTTCCCCATTTGTCCCCAATAGCGAAGGACTCGGCGTTCCTATCGAGCTGGCTCTGGCAGTACATAGTGATGCCGGTTTTGCCAAAGATGGTGAGGGACTGATTGGCAGTTTATCTGTTATCACCTCTAATTTCAATGACGGCAAGCTTAATGCGGGACTTTCCCGTCTGGCCTCCCGTGATTTTGCTGACGCGTTATTGACCAATGTCACCAATGAGCTTCAATATAAATACGGACGGTGGAACAGAAGGGAGCTTTATGACCGCAACTACTCCGAGAGTCGTGTCCCTGCCGTACCATGTGCTATTCTGGAGACCCTGTCACACCAGAACTTCCCTGACATGCGCTATGGACAGGACCCTAATTTCAAGTTTACCCTGGCACGTATCATCTACAAGACCATTCTGCGCTATGTCAGTGAACAACACGATTTGGCATGCACGGTCACCCCGTTAGCTCCTGATCATTTCCACATTGAACTATCAAAGAACAAGGCACACCTGTCATGGGAAGAAGTGAAAGACCCACAAGAGCCGTCAGCCTCTCCTACTGGCTATATCATCTATACATCAGAGGGCGGTGCCGATTTCGACAATGGGGTACTCGTCAAAGGGAAGAGTCATGAGATAGAGTTAGAGCCCAACATCCTCTACCACTTCAAAGTAGCGGCTGTCAATAAAGGAGGAAGGAGTTTCCCGACAGAGGTCCTTTCCGCCTATTACACTCCTTCGGCAAAGAAGACCGTTATGATTGTCAATGGCTTCCATCGTCTGTCATCGCCAGCGGTCCTCAATAATAGTCGAGAACAAGGTTTCAATATGGATGACGACCCCGGTATCACCTACGGAGCAACAGCCGGATGGGTGGGCATGCAACGTTGTTTCAACAGGGACCAGGCGGGTGGAGAGACCATGAATGATCTCGGATGGAGCAGTGAGGAGCTGGCCGGTATGTTCATTGCGGGGAATGATTTTAACTATGTCACTACCCACGCAAAGGCAATAGCATCGGCTAACGAATACAATATCGTCAGTGCCTCCAGCAAGGCGGTAGAGACTGGGAAGGTGAAACTGAAGGGCTATGCCTTGGTTGACCTTGTATTAGGTCTGGAGCGTAATGACGGGCACAGCCTGGTTTACTATAAGTCTTTTGTTCCTGCCATGCGGAAAGTCCTGCAGAACTACACCCATAAGGGAGGAGCACTGTTGGTGAGTGGCGCCTATATCGGTACGGACATCGCTGGCTCGGAGGATGAGCAGTTTGTTGCTCAGACCTTGAAATGTACCTATGGCGGACAATACCGATCCGAGAGCGACCAGGTCAATGGCATGGGCACACAGATATATTATTATAATCGTCTCAACGAGGAGCATTATGCCGCTACCTCTGCTGACATCCTCCGACCTATGGCACCCGCGTTCACTGTCATGCAGTATGCGGATGGACAAGATGCGGCTGTCGCCTACAAAGGGAAAGATTACCGCTCTTTCGTGATGGGCTTTCCCTTCGAGTGTATCAAAGACGAACAGAAACAAAGATCTATCATGCGTGGTATATTAAATTTCTTATTAAAATAACTAAAAATCTAAGATTATGTACAAGATTCAAACCAATTCAAGCGGTACACGAAGTATCGAGATCAGCGACCAACATTTGGAAACCATTGAGAAGTATCAACTCTTCCGTGACCTGATTGACTCCAACGGCTATGTAGACGAGCAGGTCCTCGACAAACTGAAACTGAACATCCGCTCTATGCTGGAGTCAGACGCTGGTAAGGACAAGAACCTGCTGGACCTTTGCCTGGATGTGATCTATCACCAGAACATGAAGGCATACGGGCTGCAGCAACTCGTCCTGTTGTTTATCAACTGGAAGAACCGTGGTAATGGGAATCTCGGCATGACGACACGCGCCTTCCAGGGGACACCATTTAATTAGTTGAGAGTTGAGAGTTGAAAGTTGAGAGTTGAGGGATGGAATATAGGCTGACGGATTTTCTACCTACGACAAAGAAGGAACTCGACCTCCGCGGATGGACGGAGGTCGATGTGATCCTGTTTAGTGGAGATGCCTATGTCGACCACCCCTCCTTCGGTGCCGCTGTTATCGGACGAGTACTGGAAGCTGCGGGCTATAAGGTGGCGATAGTACCACAGCCCGACTGGCATGGTGACTATCGTGACTTTAAGAAACTGGGACGCCCACGCCTGTTCTTCGGTATCTCACCAGGTTGCATGGAGTCAATGGTCAACAAATACACAGCTAACCGCCGTCTGCGCTCCGAGGATGCCTATAGCCCTGACGGACGACATGACATGCGACCGGAATATCCCACCATCGTCTATAGCCGCATCCTGCGAGAGCTCTATCCTGACGTGCCCATCGTACTGGGAGGTATCGAGGCTTCCCTGCGCCGCCTGACCCATTATGACTACTGGCAGGACAGGTTACGTCCCTGTATCCTCTGTGATGCTCCTGCTGACATCATCACCTATGGCATGGGAGAGAAGACGACTTTGGAACTGGCTCGCCGACTGGATGAGGGACAACCTGTCAGTGCGTTACATGACTTGCCGCAGATCGTATACCTTACCAACAAACAGGATATCCCGGGTGGAATCACAGGACAGGACATCGTTCTTCACTCTCATGAAGAATGTCTGCAGGACAAACGGAAACAAGCGGAGAACTTCCGACATATCGAGGAACAGTCGAACATGATTCATGCACAGCGACTGATACAACCCCTGGGAAGTCTGAAGGCAGAAGGCAGGTGTCTGACATCCGACAGCAGCCGTCAGCCATCTTGCGTGGTCGTGAACCCACCCTATCCTCCTATGACGACAGCGGAGCTGGATGCTTCCTTCGACCTGCCCTATACCCGTCAGCCACATCCGAAATACAAGGGTAAGCGTATTCCTGCCTACGAGATGATCAAACACAGCGTCAATATCCACCGCGGATGCTTTGGCGGCTGTGCATTCTGTACCATCTCTGCCCATCAGGGTAAGTTCATCGCCTGCCGCTCGAAAGAGAGTATTCTCAAAGAGGTCCGACAGGTCGTACAGATGCCCGACTTCAAAGGCTACCTCTCCGACCTCGGTGGTCCCTCCGCGAATATGTATGGCATGAAAGGGCGTAATATCAAGGCATGTGAGAAATGCAAGCGTCCCAGTTGTGTTCATCCACAGATATGTCCTAACCTCGACACCAACCATTCGGCACTACTGGATATCTACCGTGCCGTGGATGCCGTACCCGGTGTGAAGAAGAGTTTCATCGGCAGTGGTGTGCGCTACGACCTCATCCTGCACCACAGCAAGGACGAGGCAAGCAACCAAGCCGCCAAGGAGTATGCCCATGAGTTGATCACCCGTCATGTGAGCGGACGCTTAAAGGTAGCGCCAGAGCATACCAGCGATAAGGTGTTGCAGTTGATGCGGAAGCCATCGTTCCAACAGTTCTACGACTTCAAGCGTATCTTCGACCGCATCAACAAAGAGGAGCACCTCAACCAGCAGATCATCCCCTACTTCATCTCCAGTCACCCTGGCTGCACAGAACAGGACATGGCACAACTGGCGGAGATTACCAAGCAGTTGAACTTCCATTTGGAACAGGTTCAGGACTTCACGCCGACACCCATGACGGTGTCCACAGAGACATGGTATACGGGCTATGACCCCTATACGTTAGAGAAGGTGTACAGTGCCCACAGCCAAAAGGAGAAACTCGCCCAGCGACAGTATTTCTTCTGGTACAAGGAAACAGACAATAGCCAACAGGCAACAGACAGCAGACAGCATACATCAGACAGCAAGTATCATGACCATCATCGAGCAAAGCCTTATCGCGAAGAACCCGCAAAAGAAAAGCGAGGACGGCATCGTCGTCACCCCTGACTTTATTGCCGTCATCGACGGGTCGACCTCGAAGACAGACTATCGCCATAGCATCTTCCGCAGTAACGGACGACAGGCGATGTGGCTGGTCAGCCGTTACCTGCGTCATGCCCCCAGGCAGATGACCTGTCATGAGTTCCTGCGCGGGGTCACTGCCTATATCCGCAAACATTACAAGAAGTCACGCCTGCAACGACTTGTCGAGCATCCTGAGGAACGGTTGACCTGCTCCGCCGTCATCTACAGCCGCCTGCAGCGACAGATATGGATGATTGGCGACTGCCAGTGTCTGATTGACGGACAATACTTTGACAACCCCAAGCCCGAAGAGGCTGTCTATGCCGCCAAACGAGCCCAGTATGCCAGACAGCTGCTGGCGGAAGGGGTCACACAGGAAGAGTTACTGACCCACGACACGGCACGTGAATATATCCTCCAGGATATCGTCGACAGCATGAAACGACAGAACGTCACTTTCTCCGTGATTGACGGTTTCCCTATTGCTGAGCAACACGTACCCGTCTTCACCCTCGACTTCCAGCCCCATGAGCTTGTCTTTGCCACCGACGGCTATCCCTTCCTGTGCCCCACCCTTGCTGAGAGTGAGCGACGACTTGACGAACAGCGACAGAACGACCCGCTGAACATCAACACCTTTCTTGCCAGCAAGGCGTTTATGAAGGGGCAGGATTCCTTTGATGACAGGACCTATGTAAGATTTAAAGTATAAAATTTGGCTATCTCCCAATTTTTGTTTAATTTTGCACCCGATTTGATGGTCTGGTAGCTCAGCTGGATAGAGCAACAGCCTTCTAAGCTGTGGGTCTCGGGTTCGAATCCCGACCGGATCACGAAAGGGATAGGCAAATGCCAATCCCTTTTTTAATACAAAGATAAAAGTCCCTGCCTGGCATGATGCCTGGCAGGGACTTTTTGGTAGAACCTATATGATTAGTCGAGGTTTAGGCTCTTCTTGATAGCGGCAACCTTCTCCATAGCGGCATTGGTGCAACGCTCGTAGCACCCGGCGCACTTGAAGGAAGGATCCTTGATCTCACAGTAGAACTTGATCTTCGGCTCCGTACCGGAAGGACGGACACTGATCTTCGTGCCATCCTCGCAGAACCACTGCAGCACGTTAGACGTAGCTGGCATGTCAATCTTAGAGGTCGTGCCGTCGGCATTCTTCTGTTCCAGAGAACGGAAGTCCTTCCACACACAGATCTTAGAACCTCCGATCGCCGTAGGAGGATTCTTACGGAAGTCCTCCATCATCTGCTTGATCTCGTCGGCGCCACTCTTACCCGGCTTCACCACGTTGATCGTCGTCTCCTTCGAGAAGCCATACTCAGCATAGATATCCATCAACAGGTCGTAGAGTGTCTTGCCCTGATCCTTTGCCCAGGCGGCAATCTCACAGATCAGACAGATAGAGGCAGGAGCGTCCTTGTCGCGAACCTTGTCGAAGGGCAGGAAGCCGAAGCTCTCCTCACCGCCGCCGATATACTTTTTCTTACCCTCGTTGACACGGATGCGGTATGCGATCCACTTAAAGCCCGTGAACTCGTCGAAGAGCTCCACATTATTCTTCTTGGCAATCTGTGCAATCACCTCAGAGGTCACGATGGTCTTCACCAGGAACTCATTGCCCTTCATCAGACCCAGTTTCTTACGGTTGGTGATGATATACCAGCAGAACATCATAGCCGTCTGGTTACCATTGATGATCTCCCACTCACCCTTCGGGTTACGAACGACGATAGCGAGGCGGTCGGCGTCAGGGTCAGAGGCTATCACGAGGGCCGCATTCAGACGGGTACCGAGTTTCATACCCAGTGTCATCGCCTCAGCGTTCTCCGGGTTCGGAGAGACCACCGTTGGGAAGTTACCATCCACCACCATCTGCTCTGGGACGACATGGATATTCTGGAAGCCCCATGAGCGCAGTGCCATAGGAACGATATGACGACCAGTTCCGTGCATAGCGGAATAGACGATATTCAGGTCTTTCTGACGGTTGATGACCTCCTGGTCGATCAATGCCTCATGGACAGCCTGGATATAATCCCAGTCCATCTCACCGCCGATGATCTCGATGAGTTCCTTGTTACCCTCGAATTTCACGTCATTGATGGTCACCTTGTTCACCTCGTCGATGATACCCGTGTCATGCGGAGACAACACCTGTGCGCCATCATCCCAGTAAGCTTTGTAGCCGTTATACTCACGAGGGTTATGAGAGGCGGTGACGTTCACACCAGCCTGTGCGCCCAGCTCACGGATGGCGAAGGATATCTCAGGTGTAGGACGAAGGCTCTCGAAGAGATATACCTTGATGCCGTTCGCTGAGAAGATGTCTGCGACAGTCTCTGCGAACATACGTCCGTTATTACGGCAGTCATGCCCTACGACTACAGAGCATTTCTTGCCGGGGAATGCCTTCAGGATATAGTTGGCAAAACCCTGTGTCGCCATACCCACGATATACTTGTTCATACGATTCGTACCGGCGCCCATGATACCACGGAGTCCACCCGTACCGAATTCCAGGTTCTGATAGAAAGCATCAATTAACGCGGTCTTGTCGGGGTTATCCAACATCGCCTGTACTTCCTTACGTGTCTCTTCGTCAAAGGCTGGAGAGAGCCATTCTTTCGCCCGTGCCTCACACTGGGCAATAAGTTCGTTATTTTCCATAATACTTAAATTTGTTTTAGATATGTTCGTATATTAGTCTACAAAGATAAGAAAAAAATCGAAAACAAATACGACCTGTGTATTTATTTTCGATTTTTTAGCATTAGAGCTTCCTCATCACCTTGTCAATCTCCTCGAATTGCTTGCCCATATTCAGGTTAAGATAGATGCGGTAGAGGGCAGGTGCCCATTTCCGTTTCTCGTCAGGAGCCAGTTTGCGGTATGCCTCCATATACGGTCGTGCCTCCATATACAACTTCCGTATCTGTTGTCGGTAGACACGCGGTTGGTTACGGCGGTCGAGCTCCAGCACCTGGTTGAGTTTTGCCGTGGCGATGGTGAAATAAGGTTCCGCCAGGGAGTCGTTATTAGCTATCAGCCGTTCGCTCACCTGGATACACTCGTCATACCGCTCCAGGTTCAGCAAGGCGACCGACTTCGCCAGGAGGAACAGTTGCTCGTCCGGGTTGCTCCTCAGTGCCTGTTCCGCATAGTAGAGTGCCGAGTCAGGATGTTCCCTCGCGTTATAGTAGTCCACCAGTCTTGGAAAGAAATACGGGGAGTCGGGATATGCCTCAAAGCCCCGCTTGAGCATAGCGAGATAGTGTCCCTCGTCCTGTTGCCAGCGGTATGCCTCACAGGCATATAACAGGACATAGCTCGCCTTGGACGTGTCCCTCACGGCAAGATCGAAGTAGCGCAGCGTCCGTTCCGTGTCCTGCATCTTATAGCCGGCATAGACAGCCCAGTAGGCAGCGTCCGTCATCCTGTTGTCCGTCTGGTGATAGTCATAGCCCGTGAAGAGCGGTTTACCGTCCGCGTCGAGATATGTCGCCATCATGTCGTAAGCCGTCTGGTAGTCCTCTTTCCGCAGGAAATACGTCCCTCCGAAATAGAGATTCGGCCGTAGCTGGTCCAGCAGTTCGGCATGGTCTTTTCTATAGCGTATCCTCACCCTCCCCTTCTCGTCGGGAATGGCATCCAGTGTGTCAAGGGTCTCCGCGATACTATAGAGCCTGCATGTCAGATGGAAGAAGGCAGCGGTATCATACTGCTGTTTCAGATACAGTTTCTCATTGGCTGCCTCATACTGTTTAGTGACAGCCTGAAACCATGTCAGGTAGACTTTCTCATTCGTCCTGTTGGCTGAGTCTTTCTCCAACAAGTCGGTCATCAGTTTCTCCGCCTTGTCGAAATCCTTGCCGCTCTTGATATAAGACCGTGCCTGACTGAGCTCTTTCTTCTGAGCTCTCAGGCACGGTGTTATCATGAGCAGGAGGAGAAGCAGCGCAATCGTCTTTTGCTTCTTCATCTGCGAGTATTAAATCTGTTTATTTAGCGTCCAGTTCAGCTTCCTTGGTCTTGGGGTCATCAGCGCCATAGAGGTTATAGTAAGCCTGATAACGGTTATAAGCCCAAGGAGCCTGTCTGCCAGGATCCAGTTCCTTTGCCTTGTCAAAGGCAACGATAGCCTCCTGGAACAACTCCTTACGTTTAGCGGTGTCGTCAATCTGTCCAGCCTGTGCATTCAGGCAGATACCCAGATAGGTCTGGATGACAGCATTCTCAGGACTGGCGACAGCAGCCTTGCGAAGCCATTTGGCACCCTCCTCCGCATTATTCTCAGCGATCGCCATCATACCCTTGTTGGCAAGGGCAGAGAAGCTGTTAGGATACTTAGCGAGGTGGTTGTCGAGGAGTGCTGTCTGGGCAGCCTTGTCCTTCATACCATCGTACATGGAGAAGAGCTTGTCGAGCAGTACGTCATTCTCAGGATCATTGGCATAGAGCCCCTTCAGCTGTTCGATATACTGCAGGGAGTCAGCCTTACTCTTCAGGTTGCTGCCAGCGGCATAGAGCTTGAAGGTCAGAGCGTCCTTCTTCTGCTCAGGATCCTGCATGGCGATATCGAAGTATTTGTCGGCACGAGCCAGGTCCTTGGCATCGAAGGCATAGCGTCCGGCGAAGTAAGCGACCTGTCCGATATATCCCTTCTCAGCCTCGTGGTCCTGTGCGGCGAACAGAGGATCTGTGTCTGAGTCGAGGAAGGCACCCCAGTATTTCAGTACACCGGCGTTATTACCCTTACGAGCCTCGTCCTGTCCGATGTTCACCAGGTGTGTACGGACAGCCCATATACGCTGGGCATTCTTCTCATCATACTGTGGTTTCACCTTACCCTTGGCATTAGGAAGCTGGTCATATTTGTTACACTCGATAGCGGAAGCGATAGCGTTGCAGATAGCGTCAGCAAGTCCGAGGGTGTCATAAGCCTCTTCCTTACCGGTTCCCAACTGTACGGCGGCCTGGTTCTGGGCGATCGTGCCCGTCTCTTTGCCCACTTTCTCCATGGCGAGGTCAACCAGTTTATTGTATGCCTCGGCACGCTCCTCGTCATTAGCGAGCTGTGAGGTCTTCACGAGCTGTGCCGCCTCGGCATAGGTCTTAGCCTTTTTGATAGCCTTCAAAGCGTCACTGTCACCG
>ERZ809504.87-NODE-87-length-13107-cov-10.503218_pt1 | contig 13107 bp, 19 predicted proteins | sample MGYA00521273_ERZ809504 | MGnify/ENA primary metagenome ERZ809504 (study PRJEB31581, sample SAMEA3312979) | metagenome | study: EMG produced TPA metagenomics assembly of the PRJEB8939 data set (Metagenomic analyses of Rumen microbiomes reveals...
GAGATCTACACTCTTTCCCTACACGACGCTCTTCCGATCTAGCTATTCAATATTGATTTTGATATTTATGCTTTTACAGATATTATTAGAAGTAGGGGCGGACGCTGTGTCCTCCGGGGGGCGGACACTGTGTCCGGGTAGGGTGGACTTTGTGTCCTCCCCTCCGGTGGACTCTATGTCCTCCCCTGTGATCGGTTCTTCAAAGACTTTATAAGCACAGTAAGTTCCTTTTTCTCCGTTCCTGACTTCCTTAATGATAAGGCCTTTTTCTATCAGTCGGTCGAGAATTCTTCTTACTGAACGTTCTGTAGTTCTCGCCCATGTTGCTAAAACACTCTGACTTACACAGCACCATTGATCTTTGTCGCCGTGCGAATAGCCGTATATTGTGGAATAAACTATTACTTCCGTGCTTGTTAAATCTAAATCCAGTACCGCAAATGCTGGTATTGAAACAAAATAATGTGGTTTGATCTCCATTTCCCTTTACCCCTCTATCAGTTTTCTTTGTATTCTTCTGGTAAAACTACTCTGAAAGCAAAGTCAGGCTCGTCTATTTCAACGAAATGGCCTGTTGACATAAGCTTGGTTATTACGTAATCAAGATCATAGGCGTCAAAATTGTAAAATGCGACTAAAATACGTCTTAAACAATCGGTTGCATTTATTACGTCAACATCAGTTACGAGTAAGCTTTTGTTCTTGGACAGGTCGTAAAAGTAAGCGTAAATAATGAGATCTGAACCGGAAAGGCCGAGTTCGTTGATCATCCATCCAAATATAATAAAATCGTTGTAATTGGTCATAAAAAATTCCTCCTAAAATACGTCTAAACCCTTGATTTTTCGGGGTTTGTGTGGTATAATGGGAGTAGAGTTTGATTCTATGATTTTCATCATTTTCATGGCTTCCTTTCTGCAGGAAGACCCGTCGTTACACACCCGGCGGGTTTTCTTTTCCGCCTGGTTAATGATGCATAGATTCCCTCTCCCATTTATCCTTAAATGACTTGCCGCTGAGAATCATCTTTGCGGCAAGTTTTATTTTGCATTGTTGACTTAACGAGGTCAATTGCCGCTTTTTCTATTGCCTGTCTTCTTGTTTCATACTCTTCCGGAGTGAGCACAGGTCTGATCAGATTGATCTGTGTTGTGCCGTGCTTAAAATGCTGACGGGTGAACTGCTTTCCGTCGCGCTCGAATGTCTCCGGATCTGTTATCGCTTCAAGCATTATGATTCTCCTTCCTTTTTGTGGTTTTTGCTGTCCCATAGCAGCTTAAGCTTTTCACGAAGTATTTCGTTTTCAATTTCAAGTTCTTTAAGCCGCTCGTCTCTCAGTCTTGCCGCTTCCTTCTGTCGTTCCTTGTAGCGCCGGAATCGTTCGGCCGCCTGCTCTTTGTCAACGATCTTCCGGCAGTCGTCACAGTACTGGACTCGAATGTGTCTGTACCAGTCGTCGGTTGCTTCATAGCTGATCGGTTTGTAGCATCTCTCACATCGTTTAATGATTGGTACCAAGCCCCTCCCCTCCTTCCTTTCCGTTTACAACGAAAACGCTTTTCTGAATCGTTACCGTTAGAAACGCGATCCTTAAAAATACAGAAACCGTTGCACGGTCTCAGGAGATTTTCTTAATTCTTGTTCGTAGGGAAGTGCTAAGATTATCTCGCTCGGATTCGAGTAACGACAGCAACAGTTCTGATGCCTGATCTTCGCCGTTCACTAAGAAGTGATACTCTCGTCCGCTCTCTGGTATCGTGACAGATATTGTGCGGTGTAGCTTTTCTGGTGAGCAAGCTATGATATCGGCAATCATGTCGCTGAGTTCATCGATTCCGTTCTTGCAACGGTTTAATTCATCGATCTTTTTTGACAACTCACTGTAGGTTTCGTCGGAACGTTCCTGTTCCTCTTCCTGCGGTGAGTTTTTTCTTAACCCTTTACCCAATATCACAGCTAAGTAAAACGTAGCGGCCACGCAAAGAAGGGACATCATGGTGAAGCCGCCTTCCATTCGTTAATGATTATCTCAGATGCCGCTCTGATCTTATCGTACTTTGGTCTTTCAGTGCCTTTAAGCGCATAACTCATATCCTGCACTGAACACTTAAGGCCAAAATCACGGCTGTTGATCTCGCTAATAAGATCAATCTGTCTTTTACCAAGCTTTAATAATTCGATTTTATACTCCACAAATACCACCTCGCTGAGATACTAAACGAATGAGCTTTAAAATCTTTTTTTGCACTTGTTACAAATATCATCCTTTCTATTGAAATTTAACAGCAATAATGTTATAATATCATTGCGTTTTATTAAGAACTTCTTGCTGTGATTATATTATATATTACTCCGGTAATGTGGTCAACCCCTCAAAATTACTTTCGTAACATATTATAAATTACAGCAGTAATTTCTTGTATTGCTTTAGTAATATTCACTAAGGAGTAATTGTATGTTTTGGAGTACACTGATTGAACTTTGCAATCAAAAGAATATGAAGCCTAACCAAGTAGGGAAAGAGCTGGGCATATCATCAGCGTCGTTTACTAAATGGAAAAACGGGTCTATACCTACAGTAGATGCATTAATAAAAATAGCTGGTTATTTCAATGTTTCGATCGACTACCTTGTATACGGTAAGCCTTCAACGATAGAGGTTCAAGCCACTCCGAAGATCGACGGAGTTTTTATCACCGACAAGAATGAAAAACTCCTTATCGAGAATTACCGCGCTTTGCAATACGCAAAGCAAATTCAAATACTGTCTTCTATCATCACAGAAGCAGAAAACACTAAAAAGTTACCAGAGTAAGATTCCGTTATGAAACGGAAACGATAACTAAGCTATAAATATCATCAAATACCACGAAACACCCATCAAATATAATAAAATATCAACAGGACAGGCGCTAAACTGGAATGCATGGTCAGTTTTAACGTGCGGAGAGTAGTACGATAGCCTGTCCTGCTGACTGTAATCAGTATATCATACTAAAACGGTCGGTTTAAAGAGATAAAAAGGTCAACTTTAGGTCAATAATAGGTCAAAAATAGGATGAAAAGAGGTAATTTATGTTGCAGAAAAGAATAGCTGAGATAATTCGCAATTTGAAACGAGTGCGAAACGAGAACGGACTGACTATCAGCGAGATCGTGGATATATGCGAAAAGAACGGCGAGGCCGTATCTGAAACAACGGTGAAGAAAGTGTTCGCAGATGGCAGTGAAACCTTCGGGTTTAACTATGAGAACACGCTAAAACCGATTATCAATGCCTTACTCGGCGACCACGAAGAAACTGCCGAGACCGACATGATGATCAGCGTTGCGCAATACAAGGAAATCAAAATCAAGCATCTTGAGGAACAGCTTGCACGCACGGAGGAATCTTACAAGCGACGCATTGAGTTTCTGAAAAAGCAGATCGACATTAAAGACGACCGTATTGATAAGCGTGATGAGCTGATCACAAAGCTTATTGATTCAATAATACACCACACGCTTGGAGGAGTAGATAATGTTTAACCTTCCAGATCTTAAGCCGGAAGAAGTAATTATATACCTGCGCAAGAGCCGAACAGACGACCCGTCACTCACCGTTTCCGAAACTTTGTCCAAACATGAGCAGATGCTGGACGATTTCTGCCGGAGGACATGGGATTCACTCGTGCCGGAACAGAACAGATTCAGGGAAGTTGTGTCCGGTGAAACGATAGAGTCAAGGCCGGAAATAAAAAAAGTCCTGCGTCTTATCGAGCAGGACAGGTATAAGGCAATATTGATCGTCGAACCACAGCGTTTATCCCGTGGCGATCTTGAAGATATCGGCCGCTTATCTAAGCTGTTAAGATACACACACACTTACGTCTTAACACTGCAATACAGCTATGATCTCAACGACGAGCGCGACCGCGACTATTTTGAGCGCGAGCTGAAACGCGGAAATGAATATCTCGAATACAGCAAAAGGATCATGGCAAACGGCAAAGCGCTTGCTGCCGAAAACGGAAACTATATCGGCAGTCAGCCACCGTTCGGATATAAGCGAGTTAAATACAAGGAAGGCAAGCGACACATCAGCACGCTGGAGATCATACCGGATGAGGCGGAGATAGTACGAGAGATATACCGCATGTATGCGGATGGTATAGGCTCTGTGCGTATCTGCAAGCACCTGAATCAATACTGCAAGCCGCAGCGCGGAAAGCTGTGGGCGAGGTCGTCTATCTATCATATTCTGAAAAATCCGCTTTACCTCGGCAAGATAAAGTGGCAGCACAGGAAAATCATACAGACTGTCGAGGACGGTGAGATCGTCAAGCACTCTCATGAACGTAAGGATTATCCTGTTTACGAAGGAAAGCATGAGGCGATCGTCTCGCAGGAGCTGTGGGATGCGGTAAGAGCCCGTCAGGAAGCGCACGACATTCCGAAAGTAATAGCCTCTACCAAACTGAGAAACCCGCTCGCCGGAATAGTCAGCTGTGAGTGCGGATCTACAATGATGATGTGGACTGATCCTAAAGGCAGCGCACGCCCCCGTCTTGTCTGTGCGAAAAAAATGTCCTGCAATTCCGCGTCATGTACATATGACGAGATGCAGGACATAGTTGCCGAGATCCTCCGCCAGTCGATCGCCGATTTTGAAGTAAAGATCGAATCCGGCGCTGACGACCGTATTGCCGAAAAGGAAGAGTTCAAGGACCAGCTCCGCCGCCGCCTTGCCGCTCTTGATGATAAAGAAACGAGTATATGGGAGAAATATGCAGAAGGAATGCCGAAACGCGTGTTCGATTCATTGATCGCCGACCTCACGGAAGAGCGCTCCCGCATTGAAAACACGCTTGAAGAGGCAGAAAAGGAAAAGCCGATCAGATATTCCGACCTCGTTACCACGTTTCATGCCGCTCTGGAGTGTCTTGATTCTGATTTGACCGCAGATAAGAAAAATGCACTCCTTAAGAAGTGCATTAAAAAGATCGTATATCATCGGCCGCAGGGTAAGAGCAAGCACGACATGAAGCCCATAAATGTGGACGTTGAGCTTAATATCTGAGTATTACTATCATGTGCATACTGTTTGGTGTGTATGTACATGCTGGTTATTGCCTGAATCCAGATATCTTTTTAAAGCAAAATAATATAGGAAAGGCCCCTGAACCGCTCTATCAGGGGCCTTTCGCTGGCTTTGAATTAAAATCTCACAGGTTTATTATATCTGTTTTAAAATTAAATGTCAAGCTATTTTCTTTTTCTCGCTAAAGGTTCACACTTCCAAAGTGCTGTCAGTGTAAGCACACCGGCAATGCCGTCCGGATCAAGCGCATGATCGCGCTGGTACTTAATCACGGCATTTTCCGTGTCGTCGCCGAATTCGCCGTCATCACCGCACTGGCCGACAGAATATCCATCGGCAAAGAGTAAGCGCTGCAGTGTCTTTACGTCACCGCCGGTCATGCCTTTACGGAGCTGACGCACCTTAAGAACGACCTCTTTCACCGGCATTTCCTCCGGCTCCTTTTCAGGCTCTTTCTCAGGCTCTTTGTTATCATCTTCTGCCGGTCTCTCGTTGAGATCACCGATATATCGCATCCAGTATGCCACTAACATGAGGCCGTTGCTGTCTTTAGCTTCAAGGTTAATGAACTGTTGTGTTACGTAATGCGAGCTTGAACCGTTTCCGTTAGCATACGTTATCTGTAATGTTTTATCATCAAAAGCGAGAACTATTCCGACGTGGTCTAACGGGCGCTCTTCCGACATATTGTGATCCCAGTCGAAAAACAGAATGTCTCCTGGCTCAGGGAAACCAATTGGTTCATACCATTTGACATTCTGACTCATTGCCCGCTGCATCATGGTACAGGACGTTGACGTTACACCTTCGCCGACTCCGGCACGATTGAGAACACTTGAAACCCACGCAGCGCACCACGCATAATCTCCGGCACATCCGACTTCATCACGGCTCTTGCCAATATCGCTTTTTGCAATTCTAACTATTTCTTCCCATTTCATCATTATTCCCCCTTGTTTCCTCATTGTTTTTTCCTTTTTCAGTAAGCTGTTTCAATGCTTTCTTAAGCACGTCCGGCACTGGAATACCGATCATAACAGCGTTTTCTAAGATAGATATTCCCTCATTGCCAATGTAAAACATCAATGCCGCCGACATGATGATCGACTTGTCACCAATCACATGAACGTCTATGATATGACAGATGCTGACGAGACACAGGATCATGATCTTTTTTGCGATCCCCTTGAAACCCGTTGAACTGGATAGCTGCTTCATATAGATCGCTTTGATCCATCCTGTCACATAGTCAACCGCCATCATAAAGATAAGCGCCTTAAATAATCCCGTCATCTCGCCGAAACAGAAGCCGACAACCGCTCCTGCGGCAAGAGAAATGCCATGTACTGTGTCTTTCATCGCCTCACCGCCTTTCATAAGTTCATGATAACCCATAAAACAAGTATCATTCAACCCCATAATCAGCACAAAACCCCTGAACCGTAGGGAACGGTCAGGGGTTTCGTTATGTTATTGATTCAGGATCATTCCTGACCGAGTGCGTTGAGTGCTTTCTGAATTGCGTGCTGCGCTTCCGGAGAAACGTTATTCATCATGCCTTCCATCTCACCCATAAGTCGGTCTTTCGCTTCGTCGTGACTGTATCCATCGGCATATCTGCCCATGCTGTCACGTCTTCTCATGCCGCTCATACCGCCGTCACGCTGTGTGTAGTAATAGCGTCTGCCGGATATGCCGTCACCGGAATAACCGTCGCGATACATTCTGCCTGACATGCCGTCGCGATACATCCTTCCGGAATATCCGTCACGACTCTCAGCACGTTCCATAGCACTGACAGTATCAATGCACTTAATAGCATGTGCAAGCTTGTCAACGAGATCAAGACTCTGCTCGTTCATCGGCTTGTCTGCAAATTTTTCAAGTTCGTCCATGAGATTGTCACGGAGCATCATCATTTTATGCATAATTTAACTCCTTTCTCAGAACACACGTCGAATGCCGACGTAATCAACTGTCAAGTTTGCGTTCTGTACATCAATTGCCTGAGCAGACGTGTTACGTACCGAAATACTTTCACAACCGCAAAGGCTCGGAACGGCGACGATTATCTCAGCGCCTACGTTCGCAAAGTCACCGACGGCCGCCGGTGTTACAATCATTGTACTGCTTGGGTCTGCCTCACCGTCAATCGAGATACTAAGCTGTATCGGCTCGACCGTGCCGCCCTCTGAAATCGCTATATTGCCATGAAATGTCACGTTATACAGTGTCTCAAAAACCCTTCTGCAGCCGCATCCACAACCGCATGAGCTTCCGCCTGCATTGTTGGCAAGTCGGAAAATGCCGGATTCATCCCTGTGAAATACAAGTCCTGTCCTGCATGGTACAGGTGATTCTGTAAAGATAACCGGCGCATTCGCTGCTACTGTCTGTAGTGCGTTAGCTGAATACTCTGCAGCCATAATGACACCTCCCGTCAGAATCCGCCGTTACATCCGCATCCGGCTACATTCTGCGCGCATGTGAAGATTGGAGTATTACCGTATACAGGCTGAGCCGGGATCGGGCAGGATCTGAGTTCTGCAACAAGCTGATTTGCTGTTGTAGCCTGCGCAGCTCTCAGTTCAGCAGTCTGTGCTGTCTGTGATGCCTGCATGTTTGCGAATGTAAGCTGAGACCTTAAGCTGTCGTTCTCGCGCTTGTAGTTGTCGAGTTCAAGCTGACAAAGCTTGTCGAGAATAGCCTGTGTGTTCGCTGTTGAGTTCGCTCTTGTCGCACATTCTTCCTGTGCAATGGTAAACTTCACGTCCTGTGTTGCCGCTCTGTTGTCGCAGCAGCACTGTGCAAGCTGTGCCTGTAATGCTGTCAGGCCCTGAGTATTTGCGGTCTGTGCCGCAAAGCTTCGTTCGAGATCAGAGAGCTGGTTCGCATACATCTGCTGAGCAAGCGCGTTCTGCGCATTGCTGATTGATGAATTTACACCGTTTACCGAATTGACCACGCCGTTGAATCCGTTACAGAGTGACATCTGAATATCACCTGTCGCACCGCACATCTGTGTGCTTAAGCCGCTGATGCCGTCACGTACTGAGGTGATGCTGTCGGAAAGCTGTGCGTTCTGGAATCCGTTTGCAATGTTCGCGTTGATCCCGTTCTGACCGTTCCAGAGCCACGGAAATTCTGAATTGCCGTAACCGCCAAAACCGCCGCCAAAGCCGCCATTTCCGAACATTCCGAAGAGAAGGAACAGGATTATAAGACTGCCCCAGTCGGATCCGAGGCCCATACCGCCAATGCCGCCGCCGTAAGGCTGTGCGTAACCGGCCGCCGGTGATACGAGCATTGTAGTGCCAATGCCTTCATTTTCGCCTAAAGCCATAATTAATTACTCCTTTTGTGGTAAGATTTATATAACCGTCGCGCGCCGGTTGTATACTGCTAAGATGTTAGTAAGTTGAAAAGTTTGTTTAAAAGGCAGAAGTTTCTTTTATTTTCTAAAGCATCCTTGTATCATTTGCATAAACTGTGGATTGCTCTGCAGTTGCCTTGCCTGCATTGCCGCATTATTATACTGTTGCTGTGAAATACCGCCGGAATTCATCATATACTGGATCATGTCTTGCGGCGACCTCATCGCACTCTGAGGCGGCATCTGCATACCGCGGGACTGGAAAAAGCCCGCCGGATTCTGCATGAACTGCATGAAAGCCTGTATATTACCCATATTCATCATAACTTAATCCTCCTCGTGCATCGATTCGACCCAGTCGCGCATCTTCTTGAATTCGAGCGCCACCGCATCCCTGAGCGCTTCCAGCTGTTTAAGCTCCGCATACACCTTCGGCGGCTCGGCCGGCTCTTCCGGCTTCTCCTGCTGTTCCTGTTTTATAGCATCGTCCTCAAATACGATCCGTGCTTTTCGGAAAATCGGCTGGTCAAGCTGTGAAAAGCCCATTGTTTTTTCATATAAATACGGCCCGTTTTCGTCGCGCATGGTCACTGTATAGCCAGGAGCCACGGGATATCTTCTCGCCTCGTCCTCATTTGCCACTGACACGATCCCGCCGCTCCTGATCTGCTGTTGTACTGGCTGCTGTTGCGGTGTGTACATATTCTGCAGCTGTTGCGGAATCTGCGGATAATACTGCGGAGAAGTATAGCTATACTGTGGATAGATCATGCCTTATCCTCCTTAAGAGTAAAGTAATAGCTCGGCACCAGACTGCCGGAGTCCCATGTGTCAAAGTAGTTTCCGTCCTGCGCAGTGACCACATGCGAGCCGGTTGCAATAATGAATGTTCCGATCGGGTGATCATCCACAAAGTCTGCGATCGTATAACAGTCCGGGCATGTGTCCGGCAGAACGTGCATTTCATAGCCGTGTTCTTTCAGGTACTTTTCCCACACTGCGTTTGTATCTCCCCACATAGCCTTTTCAAGGCCCTTAACTGTGAGTTCCATATATACTTTCTCCCAGTCCATATCAAGAGCCTTGCAGATAGCTCTGATCACACAGTCTCCCGTATGGATTCCGCGAGGATTCGGATTGTATTCAATAAACATAATCGCACCGCCTTTCTTACCTACATTATGGCAAAAAAATAACCCGTTCACAAGGATGTGAACAGGTTATTTTCGGGGTTTTTGGAGGGTGTTTTCAGTCAATTTTCAGGCTAATTTCAGGTTATTTTTAACCGCTCGTTCATCAGTTTTCTGACAAGTGAGCGAACATACCGCGGAGACATTTCATATATCTCAGCGATTTTTTCATATGTGAGTCCGTCAATGAGCTTAAGCTTCAAGATCTGACGGTCACGCTCGGAGTGGATGTGTTCGCCGATAAGCTCGGCAAGTTCAGAGTTCGTTAGTTGGATGTAATGCTGCATATGTGGACACTCCTTTTTATTATTCAATTGTCTTTTGATCAGCCTGTTTCAGGCTTAACTATAGTGTAAATGAAAATCGGTGTATCATGCAACACCATTTTTTGCAGAAAAAGAAAAAGGCCAGCATATAAATGCCGACCTTCTTCTATTACAAGGAGACTCTAATTGACAGATAAGAGTCCGTTAACAGTTTATCATAGATGATCTGTAGTGTCAAGAGCCTACCAAATAAGATTTTGGTTTGTATTAAAAGCACACTACTATTTCCATAATGTCCTCCGATAATTTTATTATTTAAGCATCTACAGTTTCACGTTTTAATTTATATGCTCCTATTGGCCAAGGTATTATTTTATTTATAATAATAGAAATTATTAAAGAGATTATAGAAGTAATTAAACAAACTATAATTGAATAGAGCACATTAACTCTTATTTCATCAACACCGATTTTAATTATAACGGAAATTACTTTGAGAATAATTCTTCTAATTGGTTCGTGTATTCCCATAATTATCAGAGATGACTTCCCAAACGTTTCAATTATTTTATTTTTCCCGATTATCTGAGCAATTGTTACAATAAGCAAAGTGCCTGACATAGATGTAGTTATAAACAACAGCTCATTTCCATATTGAACTGACGCAACTGCTACACCTTTATTGATTATTCCTATCACACCTGTTATTGCTAAACATATTATTCCTATAATTATTTTGTTATTATAGCTTGTGTTAAATATCTTATCACTTATAAAATCATACGAATAATACCCAATAGCATAAAAGATTATCATAAACAAAGATATATCAACACCCCACGGTAATCTTATCGGACTGTATCTACCAATTATTATTCCTAATAGAGCAAGAAATACAAACGAACATATCATAAGTTTTCGCTTCTTAATAATATTCAGTATTAATACAAAAATACAGGACACAACAAACAAACACGGCAAAAACCACAATGCAGCGTTAAATGTTAGGTTATCACTTCCAGACCCCCAAAACAATCCAAGTAAAGGTTTTAAAGGTGATACACTTAAATCTGCTCTGAACCTTCTTTCAATCAGCACCCAATAAGTGTATGTTACTCCTCCAAAAACAAAATAAGGAATCATTAATCTAATAAACTTGTTTTTAACTTCAACATTAAATTTTGGAATGCTTTTTTTTTGAGTAATACAGCAGGTCATTCCGGACAAAACAAAAAATAAAGGAACGTGAAATGAACTAATCCATGTTCTAAGGGTGCATTCTTCTAATACATGACCTAAAATAATTAATATAATACCCAAACCTTTTGATACGTCAATCCATTGAATTCTTTGTTTCAAAAACAGCACCTCCGAAAAATAATATTTTTATTATAAAACAAAACGAGGAATAAAGCAAGTTAACAAACAAATGCTTTATTCCTCGTCAAGTAGGTTATCAAATAGGGCAGAAAACTTCCTTATGCATGTCTTTTCACTTATTGGCTCATGTCGTTAAACACCTGAGGCTCTAATGTCCATCAGCACAGCCACCCTATCATTTTCAGATCAAACTTGACATTACTGTTTTCGATAATCATAACAATAAATCTGTATCTATATAAGTAACGCCTAACTCTTGCCTTCCGTCTGATCCTCTAAGATAATAACCCCTCTTGTCTGTGCAAAAGATCATGTAAACTGCCCCGCCAACTTTAATGAACTCAGGATACACAAGAGGAATATCAAAGTTTACAACAAGCATTTTTAACATTTTCAGAGAATCAAGATTTACAGAATAGAAAATATCCTTTGATCTTGGAAGTCTCGCGCCATCAACAATGTTATCCCCAATAGCCAGTGTAATATACAGAATATTATCTTTTATTATAACGCATGGTCTTTCAGATCCTACTGTCTTTTTAGGAAGTTTGATATATCTTCCCCATACCTCGTTTGTGAAGTCAAATTCATAAACATAGATATCATCTTCTTGGCTTGAGACACCTCTATTAACGCAAATAAGTTTATCTTTGTATTTAATTACCTGAACTTCATCTGTTGCAAATGGTATAGGTATTTCACTTACAAATTCCCACGTTATTAAATCATTGCTCTTCATCAATGCATGACTATGATAACCATAACCAATCTCTGTGTAATATACAGTTGTTTCATGAGTTTCATCAACTACTCTTTCAATTCTGCAGTTCATAAGAAGAGAATATGAATCCCATGTATCATCAACATACTGAAGATCCATTGCATTTCTTACTGTTTCGTTATTATTTCCCCACATAAGAATATTCTGATCGTTTACTTTTGTATACAGAGGATTTATAGGTCCAAAAGTTTTAGACTGAATATTAAAATCTCTGTATATCTGATACTGTGCAGTGGTGTTGGTAAAGATTTTAGTAATACATCTAACAGTATTATCATTTATCTTTACTGCCAAAGTGTCCCACGCTTTTGTTACTTCTTCGACCATCGGGAAATAGCTATTAAAAGATATACTATCGTTGGAATCCACAATAACGTATCGTTCAGTAGTTCCAGGCTTTAATATGTTGAATATTACAAGTTCTGCATAAGCGTCTGCGCCACTTTCCATAGGACTTACATCGTTTGCTTCCAGTCCAACATATACGTTTCCGTCATCATCTACGTCTGCATGTCCTACAATTGCATTTACGTGACTAACGTCAGAAAAAACAGTTCCATTGGCTATACATGTTTTTATTGCGCTCCGAATAAGAACATCGTTATTATCATTAATCTTGTTAATAACTCCGCCAAGTTGAATTAAAATATCATCACCATCATCTATACTGATTAATTCTCCGTCATTCTTTTTGGTAAGAATTCTAATACTGTCACAAGGGCAGTCGATAATTTTTGTTATTGCACTTTTATCCCATTCAGAATCTGCACTTAAAAACGTACCGTCAGCAGCATATTTGTACACCCTTGTTTGATAGTTGTCAGCTTTGGATATAATAATATTTCTATGAGAAATATTTCTAATATATCCCGTTCGCAAACAATATGGGTTGTTCTCGTTAAGTCCGGTCGTTGTACTGATTGAACCGACGCTCCAGCCGTCGAAAAATAACTGATTGTTTTCAAGCGAATTATCTTCACTATAAAGACCAACTCTGAGCCCAAGAACATCGACTTCGTCCTCCCCGCTAACGACGA
>ERZ809504.88-NODE-88-length-13070-cov-9.642797_pt1 | contig 13070 bp, 24 predicted proteins | sample MGYA00521273_ERZ809504 | MGnify/ENA primary metagenome ERZ809504 (study PRJEB31581, sample SAMEA3312979) | metagenome | study: EMG produced TPA metagenomics assembly of the PRJEB8939 data set (Metagenomic analyses of Rumen microbiomes reveals...
TTTGCGGAGCGCATCGATATAGTTTTTCCTATCCTGCACCATGTCATGGAACGATTTAACACCGGGCAAAAATCTTTTGAAGAATTCGATAAACATTATAACCTCTTGTTTATGTTCTAAATATAGTTAAATAGTCGGAAGATGTAAACTCAAACCAAAGGAAATTTTATTGCGGATTATCCCAGGTTCTTATCAATCATGTCCAACAGTTCCTTGTTGCGAAGCCTGTTATAAATGGACCAAAGCCTCTTATGCACAGTTACCGCATAATTATACAACTCTTTACGGTTACTTTTAACGACAGTTAGTGCACCAGGCTCAAACTTACAATTCAGCCTACCGTTTTTTAGATAACAACTGTCAAACTCGCTTTCCTTATACTCCCAAAGCTTATTGCTTACAGTAAGTGCTTCAAAATACGTTGCAGTAGGCAGGTTATATGCACCTGTCGAATCCAATATACCTTCGGCACGTAACTGTTTGACCTGTTTATCTGTTAATGAGCTTACTGGCATGCTTATAATATAGGTAAATATTCGGAAGATGTAAACAGGAACGGAAGAGAATTTTTAGCTCAGGACCGCCAGCATCGCTTCCATTTCCCGGTTATATTGGGCAGTTATGTAGTTTTTTCTCCATGAGCCAATATCATTCTTGACCAATATAAACCCAGCCAAGAACGAAAAAAGCTTGTCATCGTTGTCTATGTAGTTTAAAGATATAGACCCGGGGAATAGTTGTCTAGTTATCAACTGGAATTCTTCACGTTTCATCGCGGTATGACCCCATTCGTCGGTATACGGTCCATGATAGTATCTTATAACCATGTCGGTTTCGATACCTGTCCCATCCCAGTCAGCCATACCAATTCGGACATTGACAAAACCGGATTCGTTCCAGCATTCAAGTCCAAGTTCTTTTGCAATCTGTTCAATGTTTAGTAATAACCTCATATTCCAAATATAATAAAATACATAGAAGTCGTAAACATAAAATATTGCCAAATAAAAAGACGGGCGATCCTGTAGATCGTCCGTCCCAATCAACTAGAGGATAAACTCTAATTCGACGCGATAAAGATTTCAATGCGTTGTGCCTTGGGATTTCCGGTGATGACTTCAGAAATTTCCTTCACAAGCACGAGAGCATCGTGTCGGCTGAGGGTGTAGCTTCCCTTCTTCGGAGTGTTTTCGCCGGCCTTGACATCGGCCGTAAAGCGGCGAAGAACTTCCTGCGGCTTGAACGGTTCCTTGGAATTGATATTGTCAAGACGCTTGATGGCCGGTGCAAGGATTCCCTTAATATCGGCACGAACATCGTTGACACAGCTCTTCCAGCGTTTGATATTTTCAAGAAGCGGTCTGACCTGCTTGGAGAGAAGCTTGATGTAACCGTCAATGTTACCGAGACTAAGGCGATTAAACACCCGGTCCGTGTATTCACTGAGGTTGTTGGCCTGCGTCTTGAGCTTGTTGAGTTCTGTAAGGGCCTTGTTAAGATCTTCCTTCTTCTTCGTATACTGTGCAAGTTCGATCGGAGTCATGACCTTTTCCAAATCGGCCATGCGATAACCGCCGTTGTGACAGGGCTTGGGATTCGTCTTCTTTTTCTTCTTGTTCTTGTGTTTCTTGTAGATGTAGATGACCTTGGGTGCTTCCTGCTGGGCTTCGGCCTTCTGTTCTACGGATTCGTTCTTTTCAGACATTTATTACCTCTTGTTGTTGGTTGATATTTTTAATATAGAATAATTTTCTCTTTTTGTAAACGACAAGGAAGAAAATAATTATTCCGGGAGAGCATCGATTACGGCGGCGGTCCTCATGTTCTCGAGATAGGCCTGTACCTTTTCGAAAGGGATTTCCTTTCCGTTAATAAGATACGTGTCCTCTTTACGAATAGTCAACGTATGTTTTCCGCCCGGCCCGTTATAGGTCAGTTCAAAATCCTCCGGGTCATATTCGTCTTCTTCGATCTTCACGAGGTCAACAGCGTAGATGTTGCGGCTAAGGCCGTTGTATCTCTCCTGTTTTACTGTCAAAACGAAGTTTTCCTTTTCGGGTATACTTTGTTCGGTCTCGGACAGTTTTGGTTCGGAGCTTGCGGCCGTTTTCGGATTCTTTGATTCTTTCATCACGCATTCTCTTTGTTTCTTTAGCCTTGTCCATAATCTTTCCTCTCGTTGTTAATTACAATATAGAAAACCATGGACAAGGCGTAAACAGAAACATTTGGGTTTTTTCTTTCGGTTATGCCTTGAAGAGCGGCTGGAGCTGGGATCCCTTCAGGGTGACGATGCCGCATTCGCTCATCGTGATGCGATACATGCTCTTGCCGGACTTGTAGGTCTTCTTCGTGCGGGAAACGGTAATCGGCTTGCCGTTGAACGTGCCCTGGATGAGGTCTTCGCTCTTGGTGTAGTTGGCCGGGTTTTCCTTCATGTCCTTGACGATTGCCTTCACCTTGGTCGGATTCTGTTCGTTCTTCTTGAACACCTTGCCCTGCTGGAGGTTGTAGGCCAGAGTGTAGAACAGCTTCTTCTTCCAGGCGCCGAGGTTAACCGTTTCTTCCGTTCCGTCCGGGAGAATCTTCACCAGGCCATGACAGTTGAACGCTCGACCGGTCTTCGCCTTGCGGTCCGCGACAGACACCTTGTAGACTTCACCGTCCATGGTAATCTTCCAGGATTCGATTCCGTCGACCGTCTGGTGTTCGGGAGCGTTTTCCTTAGCGGCCTGAATCAGACCGCGGATGGTTTCTTCTGCACTTTTAGTACTCATGATTTTGTTTCCTTTTTGTTTATTGTTTATATTCTAAATATAGTTAAATTCTTGGAACTTGTAAACCCGGAATCTAGTAAAATTTTTATTGCGGTGTTCCATAACTATAAACTTTCTATCGCCTTGACACTCTCGTTCTGTTTGGCAACTGCGGTGAGGAATTCGACAAATGCACTGAAATCCTCGGCAGTTACCAGCGTATTCTTTACCTGGCTTCCGTCGTCGTCGATTCTTGTCCAGCTCATCGTGGTCTCGTTCGCAAGCCATACATGCCAGCCCTTGTCAGAATCGGTCTTGTAATCTATCAGAATCGTACTTGGCCCGCCGGTTACTCCCACTATCTTCTCGTACGGGATAAATAAGTCTTTTTCCGTGAGGCGTTCAATCTTGATTCGTTTCATGTTCTAAATATAGTTAAATATCCGAATGTTGTAAACCTTTATTTCTTAACTTTTTCTTTCAGCTTGTCCAAGTCCACGGGAGGATCAGTAGTCTCCAGGTTCATGCACAGCATAAAGTGCTCAATAATTTTAATTGCATTTTCCGTGCAGTCATTTGTTACCGGAACACCGTTGACCATGATAGTTTCGCCATCAGAAATACCAATCTGTTGCCCGCCTATCGTATTAAGATAGATAGTTATTACGTGGTCTTCCATTTTTGTTTGACCTTCCCAGTAATGACTATCCTCCGAATACGGTCTGATAGCGCAAATGTCCTTTGTCTCAAAACACATCGGGACTTTTACCTTATTCAGTATTTTATAGCCTCTAATAAACATTATAGCCTCTCGTTGATATTCATAATATAGAAAATTGTTAGAAGATTGGAAACGATTTGATTAAAGAATTTTATTACAGAGCATCCAATGCCTTTTCAATCTTTCGATTTTCAAACCGCATGATAGCCTTTTGGATGTATTCAATTTGTTGGTCAATAAACTTAGGCAGCTTGGGCACTGTCATCCTGTCATACTGGACTACGAATACAGTATTATTGTTTACATTGTTCTTACCAGACAATATGTCTTCCATGCAATAGTCATGCAGGTGTGAATAGTCAAAAAAGTTATAAATCCAAAAATACTTCTTTTGAAGATAACCTTCACTCATGAGATACGGTTCTACAACAGGCAGATGAAACCCTTGAAAGTTGTAGTCAAACCTCAATTCCTTTCCGACTGGCTTTGTTTGAATCAGACCAGTATGGGTTTTAAGAATGCGAAGCAGTTTTGATGTCTTGTTAATGCTCATGACTATAATATAGGAAATTATTAGAAGATTGGAAACGACTTATTTAGTTTTTCTTTACTTCGACTTGCCAATCTCAGCGTACTTTTCCATGTCTATCGGAGGGTCCTGACGTTCGAGATCAATGATTGTATTGATGACATCAGCCATCTTCTTACACCCTTCCATATCGCCCTTATGCGTAATGGTGACACCGTTGATTATGATACTGCTAAACCTTTGCAGTACAAATAACTTACCACTATTAAGGAACAACACCACTTGCCAAAATTCTACCTGGTCACAACACGTCGCATCGACCTTCGTCGTATCGAACATCAACGGCATACCAAAACAATTAGTACCATGGATTAACATTCAATCCTCACTTGCATGACTATAATATAGAATAATTCCATATTTTCGTAAATGAAAAAGATATTTAAATTTTTATCATGGCGATCCCGGAGAAAACTCATTATAAAGACTTTTATTTTTGGCCATATAATTATATTCAATGAAATAAAAAAGAGCCATACCACAAGGATATGACTCTTCCACTCTCACAAAGGATAATGACCAAGGTCGGACTCGAACCGACACGGGAAACCTCCCAACAGATTTTAAGTCTGCAGCGTCTACCTGTTCCGCCACAAGGCCAGCTGTTCAAATATAGTTATTTACTTCTTCATTGTAAACCACCTTTTTATTAAAGTCCACTATTTCTGCATATACGTATCTTAGCAATCCGACCTGCCATTGCTGCTTGTTCAGTTGTACAGTCTTCACGCAATAACGGAATCATATCGCAATAGAAGTCCACTTCTTCGTCGTTATGTTTTGCAAAACGACCATCAAAGAAACATGCCACGAGGTCAGTGACCAAAGACCACCAACGATGTTCGTCACCATAGATATACGGTATCTCGGCAGCTTGGCGGGCTTTTTCTACACGTTCCCAGTTCTTTGCATCATCAATTTCACGTTCCTTTCGTGCAATTTCCAGGTTAATCGTCGCCATTCTTAGTTGCCAGGCATGCTTGTCAGCATCGGTCATCATGGTCAGGCAGAATTCAAGATCCTTGAGGTCACCATCTTTCACCTTGAAAATTTTACCGGCATCGCCAATGATTTCCTGTGCAATTTCAATCGCGGGCTTCAAAAACTTTTCTTCAATTTCAATCATAATAACCTCTTGTTTATGTCTATAATATAGTTAAATATTCAGAAGTCGTAAACAAGAGATTAAAGATTATTATTTACGCAAGTGCCTCGATAGCCTTCATCGTCTTATTGTATTCTATTTTGCTTTCTGCGAGCATGTCTTCCTTTACCTTGGCGATCGCCGCAGCATACGATTCAGGCGAGTAGATTCTCTTCGCTTCATACCTTCCAAGCGGTTTCCTCACGAAGTCAATACAACCGGTGTAGAAACACTTGGCCTTTTCGTCGATAGCATCAGGTGCAAGTCGCAAGACTTCATGGAACTGGAACGCACTTCCGCCACGGACACGATCCGTATACCAGCCCATTTCCAACAGGAACTTCTTACGCCATTCGAATGCGGTCCAAGGACTGTTAGCCTTGTTCGCCGCAAGTGTCTTCTTTCGTGCTTCGCTTCTCGCCTCGGCTTTGGCACGTTGTTCTTTCAACCAGATTTTCAACTGCCTGAGGTATTCGGCGAACACGGGCTGTGCAAGCGAAGTATACCAGCTTCCATGTTCTTTGGTAGTCAGGATGGCATGGTCGTCAAAGTGTTGTACCTTGATATGAATCTTGCCATACCAGAATCCATGCTCTCGGCTCGTCCTTACCAGATTAGGTTTATTTAAAATAAGCATTCGTTACCTCTCGTTGATATTCATAATATAGAAAAATCTGGATAGGTTTTAAACTTTTTTCTTGGTGGATTTTTTACTCGGGAGTACAATTGCCGCGTTTGCATCGCCAAGACGTTCGATTGTCACGATTTCATGGAGCTTACGTGAAATTGCCTTATTCCCGCGAATCATTACACCATTGACAATAATATATCCGCCGGCTCTGATGTAGGTAGCATCGCCACCCTTGAAATGCAAATGTACTTCGTCATCTTTTAAGGGTACACACTGAGCCAGTTCGTTAGTATCAAACCAGCCTCCGTCATACTCCGGTTTCCAAGCGTATTCAATAATCATTCATTACCTCGTCGTTATGTTTATAATATAGAAAAAATCCAGACTTTTGTAAGTCTGGACTTTAGAATATTTTTTCGCGGGCTTGCTACTTGACCTTGATGACAGTATAGCCGAGCTTCTGACAGGTCTGATGGAAATACTGATCGGTCTTACAGCCGAACTTCACGCCATCGCCTTCGCGATACCAGATTGCATGATAGCCAGCGACACCGTGACCGGCCTGGATTGCAAGTTCGGCACAGTTCGCCTTGAGAAGCTTACGATCACGACCCGGCTGGACTGCGTGCTTGAGGACGAATTCGAGCGAGTCCTTCTTCAGACGACCACGCTTGGATTCAGACTTGGCTTCGGATTCAACAAAATTGCTCTTCATATTTTTCCTTTGGTTTGATTGTTAATGTTTGTTCGGAATTAAAATATAATAAAATATTCTAATTCCGTAAACGTTCTTTGTGTGAAATTTTAGTGACGGAATACCTTCCACTTCAGCCACGTCGGAGTACCTTCAGGAGTCTGCCATTCCTTGTTCTCCCCACGCTTGAGGTTCATGATGCTACGGTTAACGTCACGGAAGTTCACACGTTCGAAGCCAAGATACTCGGCCATGTCTCCGACGGTCTTGTTGAGATCCGCCGCGATAAACCTTGCCGCGGTCAAAGACTTCTTAAACCTTACAACGTTGTCGATGCAGAGGCCATCGCTGCCGCATTCGTCATATTCGGCGATAGCGACAGAGATAACCATCTTTTTCGACGGAATTCTCTCTTTCTTCCGCTTACCCATTACTGGGCCTCCATCATGTCGATTTCGGTATCGGCACAGAGATTACTCGGTGCACAATAACGTTTCAGGAGACTGGACTTGGCCTTCTTTGCCTTGTCCATGGCGGTTTCGCCGGTGACCGGATCGTCCACGAAGCATCCTTCGAGAATGCGACGACCACAGGATTCAGTGCGACTCAGAACTGCAACTTTCATATTCTTACCTCTTTGTTGATGTTTGTTGCTTGATATTCTTAATATAGAAAATTCCGTCTTTGTTGTAAGTAATTAAATAATTTTAATTTTCTGCGGTGTTGCCTTTGTGATTCCCAGCTTGGCCTGATACATCTTCACGAGACCGTGATCGCCGAACCTGGGCGTTCCGTTACGGATTCGTTCCTGTACCTTTTGAAGCATCGCCATTGTAACTTGTTTTTCCTTGTTTCCCATAAAATAAAGTCCTTTTGATTTGGTTTCCTGTGTTCACGCACTGCTGCATGAGGCGTTCGGTGTAATGCCCGTCAAATTCTACGGTACTACGGATCCTCTTGCCCCACACACCGCTGACCCCGAACGTGAGGCCAGTGGGTTCATGCGTATAGTTCTTTGAATGCACGCTTATCCCGTTATGGAAAGTCAACTGTGTCTCGTCCGAATCCGGTTTCACTACGAATCCAGTCCGTCTGAAGACTTCCTGTTGGAATTCAGCGAGCGTGTAGGTATCACCAAGATGGTCGAACATCCTGGTGAGGCCTTTCGTTACGTCTCGTTTTAATTTCTTGTAATCCATAGTGATCTCCCGCATTTAACCTCATGAGGGCTATGGACTAGCCGAAACTTAATCCAGCCTGTCAAGAGCCTCCATTGTTTCACGGTTTCGTTTCACGATTTCCCGAGTGTACTTGATGAAGTTCTGTGCTTCGATGGTGTTACAGTGACTGAAGATTGTACCGCTGAAGCTGATGTTGATTTCCTTCATCAGGAAAGCCTTGGCTCGACGGTAGAACTTCGACGTGTCAGTAATCGCACGAAGCTGCTTGTTGGCCAGCATGGTCCGCTGAGATCCGTTGTACGGTTCCTTTTTCAGGATGTCACTGGCTCGCATGTTGTCCTTAGAGTCAGGAACTGCATCGCGGATGTGCTGAATCAAATTTTCATCAGTCATTTCGTTTGCAATCTTGTAATCGGAGTCTTTCATTTAATTACCTCTTTGTTATACCTATAATATAGGAATTTTAGACTTAGTTGTAAAGGAAAAAAGAAGATTATTTTTACTTCAGCTGTTCCATGACCAACGAAATCAGTTCCTGCATCTTAGTAGCGTCCAAGCCCTGTACTGTCAGCTTAACCGTCTGCTTACGCTGAACTTCTGCCTGCAGTTCAATCTTACGGTCTTTGTCGAATTGCTTTTCATACTGGACACGGAGTTTCTTATGATGCCGATTGACTTCGTTCATTGTAGTCCAACCGTATTTCTTCGCGTTCTCGCTCTTTCTCATCCAGTAGTCCAACGGTGCAGGAACGAATCCTGTCTTGTTCATGACATCCTGAAGTTGAGAGTCGACTCCGAAGAATTCGAGTTGGTTACTTGTACGGTTCTGCTGAGTCTTCATCTTAGACTTCATGGACGCAGTGTCTTTGGATTCACGGATGAAACTGTAGACAGCTTTGAACCAGTTGAGAAAACAATCGTATTCGGCGTTCTTGAGCTTCTTCGGGACATACTTAAGGTTAATTTGGGTTTCACCGTAATAATTGTAAGCCGGAGCCGGGTTTTCATTCATTTTAAACTCGTCATCGCCTTCATGGTAATGCACAAAGTGTTTCGGATCACCAGGAATGCCACGAACATTAGTTCCATTTACATACGTGAAATATGAACCGATGTGACGCATAATTGCAGTCCAGCTTATCTTATCTTTACCGACATAAAACGTTGCCATAATAACCTCTCGTTTATATCTTTAATATAGAAAAATCTGGAGTTTTTGTAATCCAGATTTTAATATATTTTTCTTTCGAACTAGCCCTTGACTACGAACGAGGAAATCTGCGACCACTTCTTGATGTCCTTGACAGCATTGTCATATTCGTCCTTGTGTGCGTCACAGGCCTTCTTGAGTTCTTCAGGTGTCTTGGCTTCTTTCAAGTCTTTCTTGAAGGCATCGGAAGCGTCGAACGCCATGTAGTGCAGCATGTTCTGGAGATTCATTTCAAAGATGAGCGAATCGTCCGGGAACATTTCAAAGCAACGGTTACTGTACAGGCTTCTCCAGCCCGCTTCGTATTCGATGTACTTCGTGTTCGTCTTCACATGGCCATATTCGGCTGCTCTGCTCATAGGCTTGAGCTTCTCGAATTCTGGACTCATGAATTCCCCCTTGTCACAGACAAGATGAATGAAGTGGGACGATTCGTGGACGAAGATGGCAAACTCACGGTCATCCTTGAATTCCATTTCCTTCGTGGTTTCATCGTAGGTTGCGGAATCCTCGGGAAGGACGATTCGAGCGATACTGTCACGACCCGTGAAATAACCACCAGCGTTTTCGAGCTTACGCCCGAGAATGAATGCAGCTCCGGCAAAGCCAAAACGTTCAGGTTCGTTATCGACTTCTTCAAGCTTTCCCATAATGTACTTGAAGTAGTCCTTGCGACCTTCCGCGAACTGCGAGTTGTCCTTGAGAACAACTTCGTTAAAGCCTGAAACAATACTTGTACTCATAATTACCTCTACTGTTTGTCTATAATATAGAAAAGTTTGGAATAATCGTAAATGAAAAAGTCAAAGATTTTTTATTACGGAATCGCAATGGGAAAGTCTTTTATATTATGTGGATATATTTTTATAATATAAAAATTTAAGCCATAAACGCATTTTAAAGACCTATTTTAAAAAAGACAATAAAATATATTAGTCAAATAAACAAGTCTTTAAATTGAGTTTAGACCAGGATCGCATAACTCTTTCAAGAGTACAAAAAAGTGGTAGTCATATTTCAGACTACCACCTTTCGTTCAACAAAGAGCCCGAAGGCTCACAAGTCTTACAGGTCTCGGCTAATCATAGCATTCTTGTAGAGTGCCTTGAGTCGAGATTCGTGCTTGCTGATGCCGATGGCCCAAGCTTCCTGCTTCTTCACAGCTTCAATCACACAGTCCTTGACCGCAGCGATTCGAGTGTCCTTGTTGAGAGCTTCAAGGACGTCGTAGAAGTTGTGAGCCATACGAGCTCCGACTTCGCCCGGGATTTCCTTTTCGTGTTCCTTCATCCAGAGCGTGCAACCACCGACGAGCTTGACTGCGCTCGGGAAGTCGGTCTTGCAGAGCTTTTCAATCTTCTGCTTCAGGGAAGCATCAATCTTTTCAGCTTCCATCAACATCTTCGGCGAGAGTGCATTACCCTGAGCCTTGAAGTAGCTGATGAAGTCAAGAGCAGCTCCGTTGCCCACGAGACCAGCAACAATTTCAGTGAGAAGCTTGTGACCTTCACCGCCTTCCCAAGCCTTATCAGCTTCGCCATTCTTGATGGTGTCGCTGACCTGTTCCCAGCAACGACGAGAAGGAAGAACTGCACAGTCGTGACCCTGGACAGACTTGACAAGTTCCTGGTTCGTATACGGGTCGAGGTTCGTCGGATGGCTCTGGATGTACCCGGTCACACGGTAGTCCAAACCCTTCTTGACAGCCCATTCAAGCCATTCTTCCACAGTCGGCTTGAATTCGTAGATAGCAAAGCGGTCAAGCTGAGCTGCATCCATAGTACCCACATCGTACTTACCGTCTTCTTCAGGGTTGATACATGCGAAGATGCGAGAACCTTCCGGAAGGCTGATGTCATCGTAGGTGCCGTTGTTCGTGAGCTGCATGATAGCATTCAAAGCGATGCTGAGGCCACGGTTGATTTCGTCGAGCAACAGAAGCACCGGCTTGTTCTGGATCATCCACTGCGGCTTAGCAAAGCGAGTCACTTCGTAGCTCTTGCCAGTTTCAGCATCCGTTTCAGTGATGCGGAAAGGAAGACCAGTGATGTCGCCAGCATCTGCAGCATGGCTTGCATGCCAGATGACCAGCTTGAGACCGAGGACATCGGCCATGTGAGAGACCCATTCAGTCTTGCCGATACCGTGGGTACCCTTGAGAAGAATGGACTTACGGGTGGGCAGATACTTGATGGCTTTGGTGAGCTGAGCAATATTCATATTCAGATTTCCTTTTGTTGATTTGTTGAACGTTGTAAGCGTTATTGCTTACGTGTTAAATATAGAATTTTAAGATTGAGTTGTAAACGAAAAGATTTAAGATTTTTTCTTTCGTTGTTCCAGCGAGCTTCGTAGAACCCGCAGGAATTTCAATCATTAAACATTCGATATTCAACATGCTTTATAAGATAGTAATTTTGGGTTAAGGGTTAAACTTATTTTTTGTCAAATTAAATGTCGAGCTTGCTGAGCAGGTTTTCGACGTTCCAGTTGTGATAGGCTCCGAAGAACCTGGCGGATTCCTTTTCTGCACGTGCGATCTCTTCAGCTAAACGCTGGTTGACCTTCGTCAAATCCGGTTTCTGTTCCTTCCGCAGTTCTTCACGCTTTCGCTGGCCATCCCAGTTCAACCGATAAATGTTCACGGTAGTGTTATAGGTATGGCTCCCGTATTCCCCCTTCACATACGTGGTCTTTGTGCCCGTCGTTTTCTTTCGTCCAGCCACTTCGACATAACGGCGAAGCTCGCCTGTAGGCTTGACACACATACCGTCCGAATCCCTTTGAGAACTGTAGTTGAACTGTTCAAAGAACTTGTAAGCCTGGGTTTCCTCCACTATGGCCGTGCGGAGAAGCTTCTTGCGTGCACGAGGGAAGATCGCGTTGTTGGTCGGGTCTTTAAAGAAACCGTCATTCGTAGGTTCACCGGCCGCGTCGACGTTGCCGTAGACATACACGTTCGGGTCACCTTCCTTTTCCCGCCAAGTCGCAGAAGTCCTTATCTTATATCTTTTTATCATTCAATAACCTCTTTTTATCTTAATATAGAATTTAATTTCAATTTTGTAAACTAAACAATCTAAAATTTTATTTTCGATATTACAATAAAAAAGAGGTCAACCTTTCGGCTGACCCCTTTGTTTCACTGAGGCAAAGATTAAGAGCGGGACTTCTGGATCTTTTCGATGTCGTCCATGCCCAAGTGCCAGCGACACCAGCTCGGCGGTTCACCAGCACCCTTGGTGTGCAGGATGAAAATCTTGTACTTCCCTGCGGGTTGCTGCCAATCGAAGTAGCAGTCAGTGATGAACACGAGACCATCGTATCTCACCTTTTCCTTTTCCAACTTCTTGATGACGCAATCCGGGTTCGTACCACCACCACCGAGACCCTTGAAGTCCGAAGCCTTGGTGCGCTTCTTCGTGAAGTCAGAGCAACCGCAATCCCAGAAGCAGTAATCCACTTCAGCATGCTTGAGCGCAGAGTTAACGACCGCACAGCCACGTTCGATTTCGCTTTCAGCCATGGAACCGCTGCAGTCAATCGCAAAGAGTACCTTAGCCTTCATGCTGTGACGCTTACCCGGCAGAAGACCCGTCATGTCAGGAAGGCGGCGATTCGGACGCATTCTCGTGAATGCAATGGCATCAGAGAAGACCGAAGTCGTGAAGCGCTTAATAACAGTCCACGGGTCAAACTGAAGTTCGTTAGCCTTAAGAATTCTCTTCTGCATTCCTTCACCAACGTCAGACCAACTGGTGATTTGTCTCTTGTTGACCTCATCGGAAACCTGTGCGTCAACGAGTTCGTTTTCACCCCAGCCTTCAGAGTTCTTCTTGCTCTGCTGTTCGCTGAAGTGACGCTTCAGAGAATCCTGTTCCTGTTCCTTCTCGGACTTACCTTCGCCATCACCGTCACCATCCTGCGGTTGACCATCACCTTCACCTTCACCGCCACCCGGCTGACTCTGAGGCTGCGGAGCACCACCACCTTGGCCTTGTCCCTTTCCGTCACCCTTCTGACGTTCCAGAATCGCATAGACCTTTTCAAGATACAGGTCTTCGACAACGTTGAAGTTCGGTTCCATCATCAGAAGTTCAGAGACATCCGGGAAGACCTCTTTCAAGTCCTTGGGCAACAGACA
>ERZ809504.89-NODE-89-length-13049-cov-7.127520_pt1 | contig 13049 bp, 23 predicted proteins | sample MGYA00521273_ERZ809504 | MGnify/ENA primary metagenome ERZ809504 (study PRJEB31581, sample SAMEA3312979) | metagenome | study: EMG produced TPA metagenomics assembly of the PRJEB8939 data set (Metagenomic analyses of Rumen microbiomes reveals...
ATGTTAGAGGAGAAAGTAGATGAATTAGAAATACAGAAGACAGAGAAAAAGATGTTGTTTGTTGTTTTATGAGTTATTATATGAATGATAATAAGTGTTATATTCTATAATAATTATAACAAAGAACTTATAGAAGATGTAGTAGAGCAAAAAACAGAACAGAAAGAAGACATAGCTTGTTTTTGATGTTCTACATTAGTAGATGGACATTGTAAAGATGATACTAATTGGAGTAAATGGTGCTATAATAATTTTGAGTGAGAAAGACCAGAAAACGACTATTATGACTAATTTGTTTTAGATGAATAATATATAGAGATGAAAAAAATAATTGTAGACTTATTAGACCAATACGAAAAGGATATGGATATGCCACAATTTGCAGTACAATATTATACAGATGAATATATAATATCAAAGCACTATGGTTTTATAAAATGGTTAGTAGATAACGATAAAATAAATAAACGGAAACTGTATGATGATGAATATAAGATAAAGATACAGTTAGACGGTACGACTTACTGAGAGTTATGATGAGCTGATAGACTACTTATGCTACTTGCTATACAAGATAAGCCAATAGAATTTTTAATTAGAATATTAAAATAATGTTGGAATTAGTTTGAGCCATATATTTATTTATACACCATCCAATATTATTGCTTATATGTTTATTGGTAGATATTATTGTAGATGGTAGAAGTAGTTAGTTTTAGTTTATAATATATATGAGATGGAGTGGTTTTGAATTTATATAGATAAAGGTTGCTATTATACATTTTCATTTGAGGCAGAAGACTTATTTGAATTTACAAGAGAAATGGATGACTGGTTTGGTAGAGATATTAGTTGTGTAAAATTAATAATGCCTTATGATGAAGTTGATGTTGCATTTTTAAATGCTTTGTCTTGAACAGAGTATCCAGAAAGCAATGAAATTATCAAAGAGTTTTATGATAAAATAAGTTTGTAGTTTTAGTTTATAATATATATGAGATGCCACCATTTGTTTGACCAAAGATATTAGAGAATAGCAACTATAAATATATTAGACCAAGAAAACGAAGTGATGTGAGATATAGAGATATAGCAAAAGCATTACTACGATACTATTGGGACTTTATAGATGAAGATGAAGACATAAAAGTAAAATATAAAAGGTTGTATAAAATAGTTAATAGGAGTTTTAGTTTATAATATAACAAGATGAAAATTATACTACAAGACAAAGAATGAAAAACTATTTGAGAATGTGCAGCAGTAGCTGACAAGAGTATATTAGATACTCTATCTGATAACGACATACAAATACCTTATAGCTGTAAGATGTGAGTATGTGGAGTATGTTTATGTAATATAGTAGCTTGATGAGAACATATTCTCAAAAAAGATGTTATGCCAACAGAAGACAATATGTGTTTAGCTTGTACTGCATTTGTAAATGATGTAGATGCAGAATGAGAAATTATTTTACAACTTATATAATAACAAGATGGAGTGAGAAAGAAATGAGGAACAGAACAGATACTTAACAAAAGAGAATGTAGATGGCGACTTTTGTAATGGGTGTCAATTTAGGTTTGCAGACTTAGAAAAACAAGAACAAGAATGTAAGACTTGTTTATTCTATCTTCTACAAGAAGACTAATAATAACTGGAAACTCATCAGCCCAAAAGAGAGAGGATGTCTGTTCATTTCCTACCTCGAGCCTCTGTTTGCAGATGTTAGAAGCTGCTACTATACAAGCTAAAAAAGAGGTAGGATATATGTTGTAGTTAGGGTTAGTCGTCCTAATTGCAGCTGTCTGGAAACAGACCTGAATCATATTAGTTTAAGGGAACCACAACCCGTAAATGTGGAAGAGAGTGTAGATATTCTAGACAGGTCTACACTTTTTTATTATTCAAATTTGAACAAAATAAAAACAGAGTGGACACTTATTCCACTCCGTTCTCTTATCGCTTAATTTCGTATTTTAGGTAACGAAACTACCTGCGTTTTCTCATTATTTTCTACCTCATTTTCTTCATCAACATGCCATTGTATTATTTGTTAAGTTTTAAAGCTCTGTATATCATAACGCTAACCTCTTTCCTAGTAGCAGGGTCATCTGGTCTAGTTCAATTTGTGATACCTAGTTCTATTGCTTTTTGATATTGCTTCTCAAATACCAAGCTATCTAGTTTTCATGTATCATCATGGTCTATAATAGCATAAGTAGAGTAGATGTTTCAGTATTCATCAAATGGTATTAAGAACCTACCTTTATCTCACCATGTTTCTCAAAAGCTATTTACTGCTATGAAACCATCATCATTATAGTTCTCTATGAAATAACAATGTGCTGCTCAATTAGGGTCATATACAAATTGTTTAGCCTTACCTGCTTTACTCCAATTACATTTATTACTTCATGTGTATATTAAGAAACCATTGTTTATAGCATTCTTTGCTTCTTGTACTGTCTTAGCTTTTACATATCAGTCTATCAAACCTCTCCTTTTAAAGAAAGACATCATGTCTTGTAGACTAGCTCATGAGTTTGGATACCCTCTCTCTGCTTGAAATGCTAACCATTTCCATCTAGGGTCTTCTTGCTCAAACTCTATACCATTTTCATCATATTCTCTTAATTGGTATCAGTTAAATATTCAAGTAAGTCAGTATGCACTACATCATTTTAATGTGTCTTTGTTCTCATTTTGGTTTCGTACTCTTATCTTGTACTTATCTGCTAACTTACCCTTAGATATTCACTCTGAATATTCTTCCCAAGTAATATCGTACTCACTAGGGTTATCGTAAGTACCATCTAATACTATTAGTTCATCCATAGTTTAATATTTATGAATTAAATTGCTTGTTAATAAGTCGTTTATTCAATGTGCAATAGCCATCATTTTCTCTTTTGTTTCTACATCTTGAGTATATTGGTATTCATACTCCAAGTCCTTTAGTAAAGCATATTGCTCATCTACATATCTGCTCTTTTCTTCATCTGGTAGTCGTTCAAAGTTCTCCATGATAATTAGTTATTTTCTAAAAGGTTTTTTATCTCTTGTATCTTATGCTTTATTCTATCTCTCTTGTTTATCATTTCTTTGAAGTCAGAATTACCATGTGCAATTTCATCTAGGTTGTAGTAGTTAATTTCTTCTTGGACTTTCTCCAATTCTTTTGTTAAAGCAATTTTTTGTTGTTCTAATTCGTTCATTGTATTTGGTTAAGAATTAAACTCATTCATATAATAAGTATTTCACAGCTAATACCATATCCATAGTTACATTTATATTCTGATACATATTAAAACCAAACCTTAGATAATTAGTATCACTCCTTGTTGTGATAGTTAATGCTCTTTGTCATTGAGTAAGTGTCTGTCCTGTTCTTTTCTTAAAACCACTATCACTATCTGTTTTATATTCACTTATACTTCCATAATATAATTGGTCATTCCATTCCAATGTATATTTAGTTGATGGTTTAGCTGGAATATATACTGAATAATAAAAGTTATATGGACTATCTAATACTTGTCATGCTGATGAAATATATTTTCATACAACAATATTATCTGGTATCATATTTATCAAACTTTTTCTTATTCACTTAACTGTGTTTAAAGTTCTTCTCATTATTATCTTATTTGAAATAAAGCTCGAACTACTCATGTGAATACAACTATAAACACAAGTATTCGAAATATTGTCTTAATTATATTTGTCATGAACTCTCTATAGAACTTACTCTTTCATTTCCATAGTCTCATTTTATTTCTTATTGCTAAAGTACTCCTTTTCCATCTCTAATAAACTTCATAATTCAGATACTATATGTGTTTCTATCTTGTAATAATTGTAAATATACTTGTCTAATACTTTAAGGAGTTCCCTTACAAACTCATCATTTAATATCTGTTTATTAAATTTAAGTACGTGTAAGAGTTGTTGTTGTGGCGTTTCGCCAGCAAAAATACGATGATGGTTGACATGAGTTGTATCTTTTATTCTCTCTCTATTCACTTTTGCTTGTGTGAATTTACTTCAGTCATCGTTTTGCTTAGGTATTAAGTGGTGTTCAGAATACTTAGTTTTGTGGCTCATTCTTTTTTTCTATAAATTTCTGATACAAATTATAAACAACTTGGCTAAAACCATACGCACCTGTAGATATTGCTACTATCTGTTCTCGTGCTAATGGATACTTGTTTATCAATGCTTGTCCTGCATAAAGCAAAGCACCAATAACTAAACATAGCAATACTGATACATAAGTCTTAGATACGTTAAGTTTTCAACTTAACCATGTGATAAGGTTAATTGCTAGTCAACTAACCATAGCTATTAAAATTTCTAACATCTTTATTTTTTAATAGATAAATTCATTTTTATCCACTCTATGTCAGTCTGAATTTGACTAAGTGTGCTCTCTATTTTTACCATATCTATACTTTTCTGAAAGTCTTCTAGTTTCTGTATTCTGTTAAGTATAGTAGAATATGCTACTCATAGTCAGAATATGAATACTATAAAACTTACGATACGTGCAGGGTTGGTTATATATTCTTTTCGTTTGTTTGTTTTCTCCATCTTTTTTAGTTAGAATTAAAGTCAGTAAGTTCATTTAGTTAAATTGTAGTAGTCTGATATTTCTTGTGCTGTTCGTGCTTTGTCTTCCATTATTATATTACTTACTTTTATTTGAAAGTTGGATAATGGACTTCTATCATTATTGGCTATATATAATTTATCAAAGACATTAAATACACTAGAACAAGTCGTTGTCTGTGGTGTTCATCAGTTTTTATATAGTGCCAAACTTGTTCAACTTTTAACAAAAGTTATTAAACATCGTGTATTAGTACTTCAAGATACGGTAGTTCCATACCAAGATACATTGTTTTGTGTGTATCATCACCAAGATGAACTACCATTAAAATACAACTCTATTCAAACATTAGGTCAACTTGGCCAATATATTTTACCTGTTGATATTACTCAAGCTGTTCCTCAACTTACTCGTGCTTGTAATGTTATATTGCTTGTTGTGTATGTTCATATATCCCAAATTATTTGACCACTATTTAGATAAGCATATTGTATACTTCATAAAGATGGATATGTAATAGTTCAACTTTGTGAATTAAATGTCGGACTTAATGTTCATTCAGAATTAGTATTTCAATTAAGTGAAGCATAAAATAATGTATTAGCTCATGGTTGCCATCAAGTATCTGGTCGTATCTGCTTCTCTGTACCATTTGGTCGTATAGTTACTCTCTTTATATTTGTAGTTCATATTTTTATACTCTTTGGCTCTTTTTGTACTAGTGTCATTGTAGGTTAGTAAGAATTAAATTACTTGGTTTGATGTGTAGTAGGTTGTGTTAATAGTTGGGTCAGATGTGAATGTTCATCAGGTACCATAAAACATTGAATTTAAGCTATAAGCTCATTCGGTTCCTGTTCATGTTGTTGGTATTCTGTATTCATTCGTATATGTACCATCCTGTGTAGTAGATAATTTTATATTACTACACATAAAAAACATTTGTTGATAACACATATCTGGTAATGTTGTGGCTGGTAGACTTGGTAATGATGTAATTCAACTAGCTCTAAACATGTTCTGATAGCATCATTCAGTTAGTGTTGTAAATTTCAATGGGGGTGGAGTTTTTAGTCAAGCTGTAGCAAACAAATAAGCAAAACAATAATTACTAGTCAATGTACTAGCTCAATTTTTACATAACAAGTATCAAATATCTCAACTAGCATCTACTCAACCAGTTATTTCAAATTGGTATCTATTATTACCATCATTTAAACCTGTTTGTGTTTCACTTTTATTTCTAAAATAAACTTTATCTCCTTCATTACTTAATGTTATATTAGTTGATAGGGTATAGTCTGTTCGGGTGTTTCAGTCTGTACTAGTTTGAAAAGTAACTGCTGTAGGTGCACCATTTTGCCATAACATTACCACACTACCAGCTGTATTAGCAGTGAAACATAAACCATCATATTCTCTCCACATATATATTGCCATCTCGTATTAGTAAATATGATAAATAGTGTTTGCATCTGGAGTAATTAGTGCATATTCTGCTTCTGTCCCAGCCCATATCTTTGTTACTGTTGTAGTTGTTCATGTTGTATCGTTTGTAATTATAGTCTGTTGAGATGAAGGGTATTCTCATCACCATAAGTTATCATTCTGTACAGAAGACCAGTCATAAGGACTTGTACTAACTGTTATAAAGGTACTTGATGAGTATCGGTTTCATGGTCAGTATCAGCTTGCATCTACTTTTGTACTAGATGTTGTTACACTTCCTGTCCAAGCAAAACCATAGTTGTTTCACCATTGATAATAATTTCAACAATTTGCTTGGCTTAATGTATCTCCATCGTTATAAACTGTTGTTGCTCATAAGTTTTTATCTTGTATTGTTATTCGGTTTGTTCAGTCTGAACTAATAGATATTAGTCAGTCTGTTGTATTATGGAATATTCAAGCATTTGCTGCTATACCACTTCAGTCAAATAATGTTGTCCAAGAAGCTGTAGGTATAGTAGGGGAGTTCTTAAAACAGCGCACAGAGAAACCGTTGGAGCGGTAGTTTACACCCTGAGTGTTGAGCCCAGCTGAATAGAAGCCTATGAAGTATGCGCGAACACCACTAGCAGTATACGACCAATAGAACGCGTCTGTACCTTGACTGTCAACTCCAGCGGACGAGCGGCCACGACTACCAGCGAAAGGCATCTTCATATATGTCTTCATACAGTTTCAATTACTTGTATCTATTCCTAATGCAGTCATAGCTGCTATTAAAGCAACGTTCTCATCTTTACTTGGTACATGGTATCAAGTAGGTGCTGGTCATTGAGTGTTGTATATAGTATCACTCATTTTAACAGATATTGTATCGTTTGTTATATCTATATGATCTCATGCTGTATAATTACTTCATGCATGGTCATCTACATATTTTTTAGTTGCTGGACTTCCATCATATTGTGGGGTGTATGGTGTAGAATAATTAGTAGCTGTATCTAATACGTAAATTTCATCACTAAGACTAGATGTTCATAATATAACAGCTGTAACAGTTCAAGAACTTAATGTAAGTTTTAAAGCTTCTTGATATGCTATAGAATAGTCATTAGTGTTTGCTGTTGCTAAAACTTGTTTAGAAGACATTAATACATATGCCCAGCTATCACCTCATACTCCTATATAATTTATTCAGTTTAATACAATAATAGGGTTGTTTCATGCTATATACCAGTCATAAGCTGCTTGTGCATTTGTTAAGTCTGATGTACTAGATAAATAAAACGTTTTTGTATTAACATCTGCATTTATGTTATTGTTTCAGTCTATTGTAATATTATCTCATGCTCCATATGTTGTGTTTGCTCGTGGTACATTTACTCACATCTGTCCACTAGCATTTAATTGAACTGGATATGTTTTGTTTGTTGCTCATGCTGGACTTTGTATTGCTTCAGCTATTGCTGTATCACTTCATAACTTAACTATTCATGCTGTTGTTGTAGTAGCATTAGAATATGTTGTGTTACTTGCACTTATCTCATTTGTCACAGGGTCTATTGTGATATTTGCTCATGCTGTTAATACATCTTGTTTAGCATTTAAAGCATTTCATAAGTTTGTATTATCGTATGGGTCTCATGCAATATTTCAGAAACTTACTGTCTTTCAGTGGTTAGACTGCAATAACCAAACTGAACCATCATATACATATACATCTCATACTTCTAATTCATCTGTTTCTGCTGTACTACTTGCTGTTCATGTATAACTACTTCAATTTGGTCTATAGTTTACTGGTGGAGTAGCTGTACTTACTACTTCTACTACAAAATAGTCTCATGTAGAATATGTATATGGAGTAGATAATGGAAAACTAATTGGCATTCATGTAGTAGCATTCCATAATGATAAGAACTTACCAAAACCTGCTAAGTCATCTATCATTCATTTTAGTTCATATCATTGGTTAGCAGACAAAGCATTCGTAGAACTTTGTGTTGTTAAGTTATCTACTACTGTAGGAACTGTTATATTTGCTGTTGTGTTTGTTGCTTGGTTAGCAGTAAATGTAGCAACTGTTGTACCATTCTTTTGAATAGTTAATACTCAGTCATTAGGGTTTGCTCATTCAGATACTATTGGTTGTAATTCTAATGTTCAGTCATCTAATGCTAAGAATACATAAGTATCTGTTGTGTGTGTATGTAAATTAATATCTACTTGTTTAGGGTTGACTATTCATTGTCATAATGTCATAACATAAGCAGTTTCTGTACTAATTACTCTTAATACATACTCTTGTCATGCTCTTACTGTACTTGGTGCAGATACAGTAAAGTCTTCTGTTGGTGTAGTTTGTGTTGTTAAACTAAGTATTACATTAGCATTATTCTGTTCATCTCGTTCAAAGTCTGACCATTGAATAAAATACTGATATACTTCGTTTCTTAAATTAGTAAGTAATGTATCTACATCAGTAGAGTAGTATACTTTCTTCCATGTTCATGTACCATTATCAAAATATAGCTTTCAGTCATTAGCATATATCCATCTTGCATAGTCTCATGAAGTTGTTTTCCAATTAAGTATTAGTCAACTTTGTGTCCATCAGTCAGTCTGTAATACTTTTCATACAGTTACTCATACAGGAAAGTCTGAACTTGGAGTTAAACCACTCTCTAATTGTAAGTCTGTATAAACTTCGTTATCATCGTTTACCATTATCAAGTTGTTTTCTTCTCTCAAAAGTAAGTTTATCACTTTATCAGAAGTTATCTCTATTCAAGTTCATCATGTGTAAGGTAACTTTCATTCTACTATTCTTACTGGCATTTTTAATTGTTGTTAAAACTATAAATAATTACTCAATATCATTCTCTGTAGATACCATAAAAGTGTGTCCAATTATCTAAGGCTCATATTCAGTTTAATATTGTGTAACTTACTCAAGCTATACTTAGTCATTGTAAACCTTGTAAACCATTACTATGTCAAATAATAGTTGCACCATCTACTAAGTCTCATATTTTAGTAGCCGTTCAGATATAACTAGCATCTACTGTTTGTACTGTTATCTCACATACTCATGGAATATTAGATATGTCTGTATAACTTCATGATGTCGCTACTGTTGCTAATTCTCATCTAAGTGTAGTAAATAAACCATCAACATCTGTTTTATTATATATTTGCTTAAATGTTCATGTTCAGTTATCTACATAGAGTTTATTGTCATCTCCATAGATAATTGTTACTTGGTCTCAACTAGATGTTACTGCACTTATCATTGTTCATGTTGCAACCCAACCATCAGCAGCCAAAACTCTACCAACATTTACTCATACTGGTAGGGTGTCTGTAGTTGCTACTCAACTATCTAATTGTAAGTCGCAATATAATTCGTTTTGGTCTACTTTTAATAAGTTATCTTCACTCCTTAATAAAAGGTTAATTACCTTGTTATCAGTAACTTCTATAGCATTTCATCATGTTTCATTTTTATCTCATTCATATAGTCTTGTTACCATTTGAATTTAGTTTAAATATAAATTATTCTGTTTCTGTCTCTGTTGGTGTTTCAGTTTCGGTTGGTGTCTCAGTTTCAGTAGGCGTTTCAGTAGATGTTTCAGTTTCTGTTTCAGTAGGTGTTTCCGTTTCTGTTTCTGGTACAACTCTTATTACATCATTAGAATATTGTACAGCCATTCCATCTATATCTCCATTATATTCTCTCCAATTAGCTCTTTCATATACTAATAATGTCTGTCCATCATATTCTTTCCATCAATTATCATAATAGAAAAGGTCGTTTCATGTATAAGGAGAAAGGAATGCTTGACATTTTTTGTCATCTGCTACTAATACTCGTACTGGTTTCCATTCATATGTGCAAGCTCTTGCTAAATTTGTTGGTTGTATTGCCATTTTTAATAATTGGTTAATAATAAAATTTATCTAGCTACTACTTTAACTACATCTCCACTTTGTCACATAACCATTGGTCTGTTTAATGCTTGGAGTTGTCTGTTTCGTGGTAGTTGTAATTCTCATTTTGGGTTTAATTCTATGAAGTCTGCTCTTGTTCAAGAGTTCTCTTGGTTGTTTTCTGTATAGTCTGATATTAGCACTGGTCAAGCATTGTCTTCATCAGCAGTAATACATAGACTATCATATAATGCACCAAAACTATCTGTTATCTTGTCGTTTGGTGTATATCTGTCTTCCAATTTTGCTATCTCTGTTCATAGGTCTATTGGTAATTCCATTCGACTTCAATTCATTACAAAGGTTGCTATCATCTCATATTTTTTAATAAATAAAGTTTTCTCTGGTATTCCATATCTCATTGTTTCTTAGTATCTAATTCCATTTCTTTTCTTACTTTGCTATTCGCTATTATTGTTAGTTCTTCGTTCTTTCTTTTAGTATCTTCTAATTCTTTTGTTAAGTGGTATCTGTTAGTGTCTTCTATGTATTGCTTGCTGTTCTCATATTTAACTACTTGTCAGTTCTCAAATATTAGGTTATCACTCATACTATAATTTACTATGTATTCCCTATACTTGTTCTGTATTCATATCTTCCTATTCATTGTCTTTAATATGATATTTCACTTATCACTTACATAAACATACATTCTAACAATTAGCAGGGAATAAAAACTAAATTATAATATATTGTTGCTGTTGGAGTATCTAATTCAGTTCAATTTCATTCTAATTGATACCAAATATCATACCCACCATTTATATGCACTTTATCAAATAATATCTCGTTTTTGTTTTCTACATATTCGTTATGTTCTCATACTGTGAATTTACTTATTACTAGATATTCTCCATCTGCCATATCTAAACTATCTAACACAACTCATTCATATCAAGATATGAAACTTTTATCATTGAAAACCATAGGTTGTTTCGTTATCTTTTGTTCAATTTCGTTAAGTTTCTTTCATTGGTGGAGAATTGTGCCACTCATACTTTCAATTGTGTTATTTTCATTTCATATCTTTTTGTTTAATTCATTTATTAAGTCGTTCTGTTCTCCATTTTGGTCAGCAAGTTCCGTTATATGGTTCATAGCATTCATGTATCATTCTAATAGATGGTCTTGTTTTTCTTTTAGTTTCTCAATTTGCTTTTGTTGTTCGTTTATTACCAATTCTTTCTGCTCTATAACTTTGTATATGTCATCTATATGAGAGTTAAACATCTGAATTTCTGTATCATCGTAATGAATTTCTAACTCAATTGGTTTTTTAAAAGCATCACATTCTAATTTCCAAACATTTCATTTTTTAACTCATTCCTGTAAGTCCATATAAACTTTTTTTACTTGCATAGGTTTAGTTATTTATAAACAAGTGTAATATATACATAGTTGGACATATAGAAAAAATAAAGAAAATTTTATAGTAGTTTGCAATTAGTAATTGCTATTATTCTTTTGTCAAAAGTAAGTATGGCGACTTTCTCTTGCAACTACACTTTTTTTCTTTACAGTGTCAATTGAGCATTGACAACAGTCAATGGTTAGTCAGTTACTTATGGGGTCTGTACTAACACAAGCCACTGAAAGCCGACGATATACGAAAAGTATTATATCTGGAATTTAGTAGCCATTACTCGAGAATGGTGCTTGACTTGAAACCTCCCAATATTGTTTAGTGTAAACAGAAACTTTACACAGGTTTTTTGGTAGTTAAAGCTATTAAAAAAATAAACAATAGGGGTATGGGGTTTTGAGCCAAGACTGAAGCACTCTGATGCCGAAAGTATTATATCTTGTGTAATTTATTAATTATTCTACACTGAACAATAAAATATTAAAAAGTCCAAATTCTCGAGAAAATATTTGGGCTTTTTATTTAAAAAAATTTTTTTTCGCCGTTTTTTAAAAACCACACTATTAAAGTGTGGTCTTCTTTATGTTAGAACTTATTGGGAACTTATAAACCATATACTGTATTCAATATTTCATCAATACTATATTGTATATCTTCCATTTTGTCGTTTATATCATCATACATATGTGCTACATTTGTATCAATATTTCTATTTACACTTTCTATCCTTTCTAGTGTGTTTAGTTTGCTATAAAAAATGCAAGAAAGTACGATAATAACAGTAAGTAATATAAAGAATTGTCGGTTTTTCATTTTTAAAGAATAAGTAGGTAAAAGGGATACCTACTTATTTTATTTATTCAGATATATTTGTCAATACTAGTATACATCATATATTACTCATTCTTCTAATACGTGTGGACTTCAATACATATCAAAGAATACTCATTCTGGTGCTCAATTCTCTTGTGCTTGTTCTATAGCCTTATCTACTTTCTCTTTATCATATATAACCATAGTATTTCATATAGGACTGTCTGATGTATAAACAGAATTTGGGTCTTTATTGTATTGAAGAATTAAGTCCTGTGCTTTGCTTGCTATATTTGTTGGTGTTCATGGTATAATACTTCAGTCTTCAAATATAGCGAACACTCATCATTTCTTAATTAGTTTTTTAGCTATATTTCAAATTGACTTACCTTTTAACCAGTCTCATGCTTTTTTTATTCTTCTACCACCAGCAGAAGATACAGGAGTAACTAGTTTATCTTTTACCCAATTTTGGAAACCACCAAAACCTCATTTAGATAAACTTTGAGCTCTATCTTTTACTCATGCTTTTGCTATATCCATTAGGTTTGAATAGTCTAGATATAGTTTTGCTGTATTCTCTCACAATTCTGCCGATAGTTTGCTATGCAACTCATTTTTAAGTTTACTTCCTAATATTCATTTTAGTTCTTACTATTATTTGTTATTTTATTATTTGATTTTTTTTTATAAATTGCTTTAATTTCATTTTTGTTGTTATTATTTACACAATTTTTATTAGGAAAACAATTTTTATTATTTATTTTTGATTGATTTATCTTTTTATTATCAATTATTTTTTGAAATGTTGATATGTTTACA
>ERZ809504.93-NODE-93-length-12715-cov-6.209479_pt1 | contig 12715 bp, 10 predicted proteins | sample MGYA00521273_ERZ809504 | MGnify/ENA primary metagenome ERZ809504 (study PRJEB31581, sample SAMEA3312979) | metagenome | study: EMG produced TPA metagenomics assembly of the PRJEB8939 data set (Metagenomic analyses of Rumen microbiomes reveals...
TACCAACCCCACCCGTTTCCAGCACCCCGTTGCAGGTACCTATAAGAAGGAGCGCACCCTCGCTGGCAAGCCTTACTTCTCAGTAGCCTCCGGTGGTGGTACGGGTCGTACCCTGCACCCAGATAACATGGCTGCAGGTCCTGCTTCTTACGGTATGACAGACACCATGGGCCGTATGCACTCTGACGCTCAGTTCGCAGGTTCTTCTTCTGTTCCTGCTCACGTAGAGATGATGGGCTTCCTTGGTATTGGTAACAACCCGATGGTAGGTGCTACCGTTGCTATCGCCGTAGCTATCGACCTCGCATTGAATAAGAAATAACGAGACCCCTCCAACCTCCCCTGTTGAGGGGAGGCTATGATAAGACAAAAGCCTCACCTTTTTGGTGGGGCTTTTTCTGTGTCCTATTTATAAGAAGGGAGCGGGCGATATTAGATGCATGTCCTCACCAGTGACAGGATGACGGAACCATAGTTGTTCGGCATGCAGATACAGACGGTCCCCTTTGGTGCCGTAGAGCTCGTCACCCTTGATGGGGCTGCCGAGTCCTTCAGGATGAGCACAGTGGATGCGCAACTGATGGGTACGACCTGTCTGAGGATAGAGGGCGACCACGACCTCTCCAACCTCCCCTGCTGAGGAAAGGATTTTGATGACTTCATAGTCAGTGACGGCTCGTTTGCCATGCTCATGATCCACCACCTGACGCGGCCGGTTCATCGGGTCAGGACGGAGGGGGAGGGATATAGTGCCTGACCCCTCCAACCTCCCCTGTTGAGGGAAGGGGTTATCTAATACCGCAATATATTTCTTACGCACCTGGTGACGGATGAACTGCTCTTGTAACGGGTGATAGGCTGCCATCGTCTTTGCGATGATCAGCAAGCCACTGGTGCCCATATCCAGACGGTGGACAATGACACAGTCAGGATAGCGCTGACGCATCACCGTCTCGACGGAATACTCCTCGACACGTCCCGGTACGGACAGCATCCCGCTGGGTTTGTCGACCACGACGATGGCATCATCCTCATAGATGACCGGTAACTCCATGCGCTGGAAGCCCAGCGTCTCCTGCTCAGGGTCTACCTCCAAGCCCTGCATCATCCATGTGAGGATTGGTTTGCACTTGCCACGGCAGGCAGGGTAGTAGTTTAGGTACTGGCGCAGTTCCTCCCTGGTCGGCTGTCCCCACCAGAACTCCGCCATGCAGACTGGTCTGAGTCCCTGCTGGTAAGCATACTGCAAGAGTTTCGGTGCACAGCAGTCGCCCGTGCCCCCTGGTGGCAGAGGAAATTTGCGTTGCAGTTTCGGGCGGGAATAATACGACTGCCAGATGTCCACCAGGTCTTTCGACTCCCCACGGGCGTTCAACAACTGATACTGATGGAAGAGCCACAGTTGGAGGTCTTGGGACATTTGTTTAGTTGAGAGTTTAGAGTTTAGAGTTGAGAGTTGGGCGTGAGTTGAGAGTTGTGAGATCTCACGCTCCCTGGTCTTGAAATAGCCGTCAGGCTGTTGGGCATCATAGGCAGGAGGCACGAAATAGTCCCAGTCGTTACGTCCTGCCAGCAATCCGCTATAGGCGGCAAGGAAGGAGACCCCCTCTGACGTATCCACTACAAGTACCCCGAACATCTTTCCTTTATCCGCATCCTCCTTGATCTCCGTATGACTGGCGATATACGCCTGCACCTCCTTTGCCGCCAACTGGCACAACGGATGTGGCTCATAGCAGAAAGGATAGGTAAACCTCTCTGGCTTCTGAATGTCAGTATGTAACGGGTGTAACTTCATTGTTGTGCAAAAATACAAAAAACTATAAACTTTAAACTATAAACTCTAAACTTTTTCGTACCTTTGCAGCAGAAAACTAAAACTAAAGCAAATGAAAAAACTACTATTAACAATCATGTTGACAGGATGTGCCTTCACGATGATGGCACAACGAATCGATTTCAGTTTCAGCAACGCACAAGAGGCACAGACACATGAACCAGGCTATATTGAATGGAAAATTCCTAAAGCCGCCTCCTCATCCATGTCTTTCGACAATGGGATGGAAATCACCATCTCGGCAACAGGAAATGCTGATGTCCTGAGAGACCAATGGAACAAGAACACCTGTAACAAGGGAAGAGACACTGAGCAAACAGGACTGCGCTTGTTAGGAGACGGTGTGGTGGCTTTCATTGCTAACGGTGACAACACGCCGACAAGTACCAATATCCCTACCTCTATTGAGATCAAGGTCAAAGGGATGACGGCAGGCAGTCATACTGCTATGGCATACCACGTATGGAAAGATGCCAAGTCTGGTGATATGCCGAAAATCAAGGTAGAACTGAAAATCAACGAGGGCGAGTATGTTGTCAAACAGAATGACGTTGACTTTGCCAATGTCAAGAACCCGGTAGAAAACCTGAAGATGGCTGATGCCCCTTTCTCCTACGTCGACTTCAACATTAAAGAAGGAGATGTGGTATACATCAAGTATACGACTATCGTAGAGACGAGCAAGACTTACCAGACCACGAATGTCATGCTGAACGGTCTGCTCTTTGACTCATCACCTTTTGTGTCACAAGACCCTGTCCCCACCAATCGCGACTATCATGTCGATGCCGACCTTGGTTCCTGCACCTTGAAATGGACGGCAGGACCAACGGCGACAAAGCACCGCCTGTTCCTCGGCACCAATGAGAGTGAGGTGGAGAATGCCACATCACCAGTTTACGAGGGGACAGATACGGAACACACTGTCAGCCAGCTGGTCTCAAAGAACTATTACTATTGGCGTGTCGACGAGGTGGAGAGTAATGGAACGGTACATAAAGGACTGGTATGGTCGTTCCGCCCCCGTCAACTTGCCTTCCCTGAGGCAGAGGGCTATGGACGCTACGCACAAGGTGGACGCGGCGGTATCGTCTATCATGTCACTAACCTCAGCGGTGACAAAGACACTCCAGGCTCGTTGCTTTATGGTTTGGTGAATATCGACGAGCCTCGTTATATCGTGTTTGATGTCAGTGGTATCATCGAACTCGACTTCGAGTCTTATTTCACCAAGCCCTATGCTTATATCGCCGGACAGACAGCACCAGGCAAGGGTATCTGTATCAAAGCATCCAATATCAATATCGGCTCTGATGTCATCGCACGTCATATCCGCTTCAAGCGCGGACTGGGCATCTATGGTGAGAACACAGGTAATGCCATGGGTATGAGTGGTGCCAACCATGCCATCGTCGACCATTGTACGGCAGCCTGGGGAACCGATGAGACGGTCAGCGGACGTGGTGCCAAGAATATCTCTTTCCAGTATTCCGTGATCTCTGAGGCATTAGGTATCGCTGGTCATAAGAACTACCCCGACGGCACCAATCATGGCTATGCGGCAACGATTGACGGACAGATCGGCTCGTGGCATCATAACCTCCTCGTCAACTGTAACGGTCGTAACTGGAGTATGGGCGGCGGTATGGATGCCAATAACATCCCCATTGGCGGACTGGACCTCTTCAATAATGTATGTTACAACTGGAAAAACCGCACCACTGATGGTAATTGTCACATGGTGAACTTCGTGGGTAACTACTATAAGATGGGCGCAGACACCAGTAGGAAGACGCTCTTCACCCAGGATTTCGAGGATGCCATCAACCCTGCCGGTACTGACCAGGCATATATCAACGGTAATATCCGCGAGAATAAAGACCACTCGCAGACTACTGATAAGAAAAACGACACCTATAATGCCACAGGTAATATCCCCACCACCTATGACTATGTGGTGAACACACCACTGTTCCCCTCCTATGCCACTATCCACAGTGCCAAAGAAGCGATGAAGATTGTCACCAGCTATGCAGGTGCCACGATGCCTCAGCGTGACGAGCATCACCAGCGTAATATCAAAGAGACACTGAGCGGTACCTGGACCTACAAAGGCTCGAAGTCTGGTATCAAGGGAGAGATAGACAACGAGGCGGACATCACAGAACACACAGGTGGCTGGGAGGCTTATCCTGAGGAAAAACGTGCTGCCGACTGGGATACTGACCAGGATGGTATGCCCGACTGGTATGAGGAGGCTATTGGCAGCAATCCTAATACCGCCAACCAGAATGATGACCCTGACAATGACGGCTGGACGCTCTTGGAAGACTATCTGGAATTCATGGCACATCCCTATATCATCGTAGAGCCGAATGCCACCAAGGAACTCGACGTGAAGCCTTTCTTTGCCGGATACTATGGACAGAACGACAACTACGATAAAGGAACACCCACCTACAGCGTTGCTGCCGAGAGCAGTCTCTTTACACCCTCTATAACTGGCTCTGTCGTCTCTGTCCAGGCAAAAGAGAATGGTGGCGTGGGTATCGTCAATGTCACTGTTAATGACAATGAGACCACATGGACACAGAAGTTCTACGTCGCTGTGACAGGAGAGCCCACTGGCATCCCTTCTGTTTGGAGCGAAGACAATATCGAGGTTGCCAAACGTGAGTTCTTCACCACGGATGGCAAACAGGTCAGTCAGATGCTGTCGCATGGTGTCTATATCATGAAGATCACAGATACCAAGGGGCATATCCATACGATGAAGATTATCAAGAACTAATGTCACAACAAGCATCACCCATACAAGCGTTACAACAACAACGGCTGCTGCTCGAGCTGGAGTACCAGACGGAAAAAGAGACTTTCCGCAAGCAGACCGAGGAGATGGGGGTGCAACGGAAGGTAAAAAGGGGGGATGCATGGTATCCCCTGAAGGTCGACAAAAGTTATTATAACTCGTTGAACCAACTCGCCGTTGAGGTGATCCGCACTTCCGATCAGGAGATAGAACATACTTTCGAGTTCGGCAAAACCGTCATGTTCTTCTCTTGCGAGGGAAACAAGATCAAATACCTCCCCTTTACAGCTACTGTCAGCTATGTGGATGGAGACCGTATGGTGTGTATCATCCCCAACAATGGATACCTGGTCACTCTGCAGAACATGCAGAACGTAGGGGTGCAGCTCTCCTTCGATGAGACTTCTTATCGACTGATGATGGAAGCCCTCGACCGTGCCATCAAGGGAAAAGGTCGTTTGGGCTATCTACGTGACCTCTTCTACACCCATCAGAAGGCAGAGACTTTTGTCTTTCCTCCCATGCATTTTCCTTATCTGAACCCGACACAGGAAGATGCTGTCAATATGGTATTGAGGGCTAAGGATGTCGCCATCGTCCATGGTCCTCCTGGTACTGGTAAGACGACAACCCTCGTAGAAGCCATCCGTGAGACACTGATGCGTGAGAGTCAGGTGCTGGTTTGTGCACAGAGTAATATGGCTGTCGACTGGATCTCTGAGAAACTGGTTGACAGAGGTATCAATGTGTTACGTATTGGCAACCCTACCCGTGTCAACGACAAGATGCTGTCGTTTACCTATGAACGACGCTTCGAGGCGCATCCTGACTACCCCCATCTGTGGGCGATCCGCAAGGCTATCCGGGAACTGCGTGCCCATCGTAAACGAGGGGATGAGAAATTCCATCAGAAGCTGGAGAGTCTGAAAGGCAGAGCCACAGAGCTGGAGATTCGTATCAACAACGAATTATTCGGAGAGGCGCGAGTCATCGCCTGTACTTTGGTAGGAGCCGCCAACCGTCTGTTGGACGGACAGAAATACGGCACCTTGTTTATCGACGAGGCAGCACAGGCTTTAGAGGCTGCCTGTTGGATTCCTATTCGCCGTGTCAGTCGTGTCATCCTTGCAGGTGACCATTGTCAGTTGCCTCCCACCGTCAAGAGCATCGCTGCTCTGAAGGCAGGACTCGGCAAGACCCTCATGGAGCGTATCGTGGAGATGAAACCAGAGGTCGTTACCTTGTTGAAGATGCAGTATCGCATGAACGATGATATTATGCGTTTCTCTTCGGACTATTTCTATGACGGACAGGTAGAGAGTGCCCCGAATGTAAAGTATCGCGGTATCCTTGACCTCGATGTAGCAATGGAATGGGTTTGTCCTTCGGAGTACTCGGAGAACTCAGAGTACTCAGATAAATCATTCAAAGAAACCTTCATCGGGGAGTCGTTCGGACGTATCAACAAAGACGAGGCAGAACTGACCCTCAATACCCTCCAACAGTATTTCGAGCGTATCAGTAAACAACGCCTATTGGATGAGCGTATCGATGTGGGGATCATCTCACCCTATCGTGCCCAAGTACAATACCTCCGTCGGTTGTTGATGAAACGTGAGTTCTTCAAGCCCTTCCGTCGCCAGATCAGTATCAATACCGTGGACGGTTTCCAAGGACAAGAGCGAGATATCATCGTCCTCTCCATGGTACGCTCGAATGACGACGGACAGATAGGTTTCTTGCGTGACCTTCGTCGTATGAACGTCGCCATTACCAGAGCCCGCATGAAAGTCATCATCCTCGGGGATGTTGCCACCTTGACCCGTCATCCGTTCTATCGACAGCTTTGGCAATATATCCAGTCACTTTCTAACGCATAGCGAGAGCTTTGTTCTCTGCTGCCTCCATCATTTCACGCTCCCCAGGACCCTTGTCGTTGATTCCACAAAGGTGAAGGATACCATGAATGATGACACGATGCAATTCCTCATCATACTCCTTATGAAAGAGCTCGGCATTGGAGCGTACAGTATCCAATGAGATAACGAGATCACCATTGAGCACATCACCCTCGTCATAGTCGAAAGTGATGATATCCGTATAATAGTCGTGGCCCAGGTACTGCCTGTTGACCTCCAGGATATGCTCATCATCACAGAAGAGGTAGCCCACCTCTCCCACTTTCTTCCCATAGGTGGCTGCTACCCGACGAATCCAGGCGGTCGTCTCCCGACGTTTGATATTCGGGAAACGGACATTCTCTATGTTATATGTTACCATAGTTTCTTATTAGCAGACTGGGCTTCTACTATCACACGGCGGAAATTCATTCCCCATATTTTCTTGATTTCCGCATCCGAATAGCCTCGTTTCAGCAACAGACGTGTGAAGTTGATGACCTCAGAAGCGTTGGCAAAGCCGCGAATACCACCATCGCCATCGAAGTCACTACCTATGCCGACATGGTCAATACCCATGATCTCAATAGCATGTTCCAGATGGGCAATGGCATCCTCAACAGTTGCCTCCCCATCAGAACGCAGGAAACCATGATAGAGCGTTATTTGCATGACACCACCCTTCTCAGCAAGAGCACGCATCTGGTCGTCTGTGAGGTTACGGGGATGGCCGCAGAGGGCACGACAGTTGCTATGGCTGCACACAATAGGATATTTGCTCATCTTCAGGGCGTCATAGAAGCTTTTCTCGGAAGCATGGCTAAGATCCACCACAATACCCAGCTTGTTCATCTTCTTGATGACTTTCTCACCAAACTTGCTGACACCATGATGCGTCTGGTTACCTTTTGCGGAGTCACAGATGTCGTTGTCGCCATTGTGACAAAGCGTCATGTACACGATACCACGGTCCGCAAAATGCTTCAAGTTGTCCAAGTTACCATCAAGGGCTATTCCGTTCTCTATGCCCAACATGATGGTCTTTTTATGAGCAGACTTATTATATAAAATCTCCAAAGGATTTTTTGAAATAGTCAAATCATCCTTATGCTGCCCGACAATCCCCTCTATCTTGTCGAAAATCTGATCAGCATAGGCAGTAGGATTCTCTGTAGGCTGAGGCAGGTAGGCTACCATGATGGTAGCATCCAGACGCCCCTCCGTCATCTTATGCAAATCAACAAGTATCCGTTCGTCACGACTGCTGAAATCAATATTCTGAGGGAAGAACATCGGAGTATCACAATGGGAGTCAAGCGTCACCATTTCGTCATGAAGGCTGCAAGCCTCACGGAACAATGCTGCCTCACGAATGAGCCACTCAAAAACAGGCAGTCCGTCAGCAAGACACTCAGGATGCCACTGCACACCCATGATGGCTTTGAACTCCGTACTCTCCATTGCCTCGATGATACCATCCTCTGACTTCGCTGTGACACGGAAACGTTTTCCACAGTCACATACAGCCTGATGGTGGAAGGAGTTGACGCGGAGAGGACTATGGTCTGTGACCTCTGGATAGAGCTGGGAGAGGATAGAGTCTTTCTCTAAGAGTACCGGATGGGTCGCCACACTACGTTCCTCCGTCTGGGAATGGTTAATAGTGGCGATATCCGTGATGTCCTGTTTGACCTTTCCGTCCAATGCCATGGCAAGGGTCTGGATACCACGACAGATGCCCAGCATCGGGATCTGACGGTTATAGGCAAGACGGGTGATAAACAACTCTGGAAGGTCACGCTCCTCGTTGATCTCTCCCAGTTTGGGATCAGGCTCTTCATTCGCATAACGGGGGTCATAGTCACCACCGCCACTGAGTATCAGGGCATCAATCTTCTCCAGCGTATTGATGATCACATCTGTATCAGCAACAGGTGGAATAATAACAGGTACACCTCCTGCTTTAACGACAGACTTATAATAACCTTCTGCCAGTTTACTGGTCAGGTCACCATAATTACCTGTGATACCAATAACAGGACGTTTTGTTGCCTCAGGAAATGTCGCATACACTCGTTGAGCCAATTGCGACTGCCAATCAAATGGATTCATAGTCTATTCACTTATACTAACAGGAATCTCACGTTTGATACTCTGTTCCAAAGAAATCAAGGTCTCTGTAGCGACAACACCAGGAATATCTTGCAGACGACCATTGAGCAGATGCATCAGTTGTTCATTGTCACGGGCATATAGTTTCACCATCATAGTGTATGGACCTGTGGTGAAATGACATTCCACAATCTCAGGGATATGCTGGAGACAGTCTACCACATCCTTGTACATAGAACCACGCTCCAACGTTATACCCACATAGGTACAGGTGCTGTATCCCAGACTCTTTGGATTGACATCGAACCCACTACCCATAATCACATTAGCTTCTATCAAATGCTGTACTCGCTGATGTATGGCGGCACGTGACACACCACATTCTGCTGCTACATCCTTGAAAGGGATGCGTGCGTTTTTCGACAGAATATTCAGGATTTTCTTGTCGAGCTGATCAATTTTTTCTGTTGTTGCCATATTAAAAATAAGGTCTTTGTTTACAAACTGTAAGCAAAAGTAGGTATTTTTATCGATATGAGCAACATTTTGACAATAAATTTGCAGTATTTTAAACAAAAAGAGCAGATTTTTGTCTGCTCTCCTTGTTTTTTATTTATCTATAATCTCCAAAAGTTCTATTTTGAAGATGAGCATCGAGAACGGCTTGATATCATTGCCAGCACCATTTTCACCATAGGCAAGTTCATAGGGGATATACACCTCCCACTCTGAACCGAGAGGCATGTGGGTAAGTGCCTCCGTCCATCCTTTAATGACTTGGTTGCAACGGAACTCTGTAGGTTGACCACGCTGATAGGAGCTGTCGAAGACATGTCCGTCAACAGTACGACCCTCATAATTGACCTTCACCTTCTGCGAGGAAGTAGGAAGTGCTCCCTTGCCTTCTTTCAGAACCTTATACTGGACACCACACGGCAGAGTCTTCACGTCCTTCTTCTTGGCATTCGTCTTGAGGAAATCCTCACCGGTCTTCTTGTTGTCACCGTATTTGAGCAGTGCCTGCTCCGTCTTCACCTCTTTCATGAGGGTCTGGGCTTTCTCATTAGCCTCCTTTACCGTCACCAGTCCACCTCTTCCATTGGTACCACTGATGAAGCCTGACAAAAAGAGGTCTGTGGAGATACTCTTGGTGGAGTCGTTGCCATAGATCTCCTTATTGATACCCGGCAGCATCTGGTTGGCTATCTGCTGACCAATCTGCGTACCCATAAAATACGCTGCTTTGTGATGATCACTACTGCTGGCAAACGCCTCACGAAGTCCCTGTATGAAGTCGTCCATACAGTCGATATCCATATGCTGGCGGTTCTTCAGGTAGTCTAGCAGTCCCTGTGTCTGTGCCATACCGACGAAATAACTCAGCGAGTCGATACGGGTATTTAACTGCTGTGCCTTTACACTATTGAAAGTAGCACCCACCATAAGGGTGAGTGCTACCAAGATGATTTTTCTCATCATTTACTTTCTTTTAGGATTAACCTCCAACAACTCTATCTTGAAAATAAGCATAGAGAAAGGCTTAATGTCATTACCCTGCTGACGTGGACCATAGGCAAGTTCCTGGGGAACATATACCTCCCATACAGAACCAGCGGGCATGTGGACGAGAGCTTCTGTCCATCCTTTGATAACCTGGTTGCAACGGAACTCTGCCGGCTCACCACGTTTGTAAGAACTGTCGAATACGGTACCGTCAAGCAGACGACCCTCGTAATTGACCTTCACACGAGAAGTGTCAGCTGGAATAGCACCATTACCCTCTTTGATAACCTTGTACTGTACACCACCAGCAAGGGTCTTCACACCCTCTTTCTTGGCGTTCTCTGCGAGGAATTTCTCACCAGCAACCTTGTTGGGACCAAACTCCTTCTCCATGTTCTTAGCCTTGATAGACTGCATCAGTCTCTGGGCAACCATCTGGGCGGAGTCAACAGTCATAAGACCACCCTTTCCAGTAGTACCACTAATGAAACCTGCCATGAAGTTCTTCAGAGAAATGGTCTGGGTAGAGTCACTGCCGAAAAGATCATGGTTGATACCCTTTACCATCTGGTTGCTAATCTGCTGACCAATCTGAATACCAGCATAATAAGCTGCCTTCTTCTTGTCATCACCAGCATTAGCACCCTCGTTGAGACCCTTGATAAACTCGTCCATATAGGCGGTATCAATGTCCAGACGATTCACGAGATAATCTTTCAGACCATTTGTCTGAGCCATACCAATAGCATAGCTGACAGTATCAACATCACTCTTCAGGTTAGCCTTAGGAGTGCCATTGCCGCAAGAGAACATCGTGGCTGCGGCTACTGCTGCAATAGCAGCAAAAGTAAACTTTCTCATTTTTTTAATTATTTCAATATTTCGATATTACATCACTTGAATCAACTCTACGTCGAAGATAAGAGCTGCGAATGGAGGGATAGAAGCTCCTGCGCCACCCTCTCCGTAAGCAAGACGGTAAGGAATGAAGAAACGGTACTTGGCACCTTCCTGCATCAACTGCAGACCTTCTGTCCATCCGGCAATCACCTGCTGCAGTCCGAAAACGGCAGGTTCACCACGCTGAACACTACTGTCAAAGACGGTACCATCAATAAGGAATCCCTCATAATGACACTTCACACTGTCTTTTGCAGTAGGTTTCTTACCATTACCTTCCTTCAGTACTTGATATTGCAGTCCACTCGGCAGGGTAATTACACCGTCTTTCTTGGCGTTCTCGGCGAGGTATTTCTCACCAGCTTCCTTATGAACCTTGCCTTGCTCGGAACGCTGCTTGTTGATCTTTTCCTCTTGAGCAGCGAAATAGTCCTGTACGATCTGCTGTGCCTCCCGATGAGATACCTTCAAGTCATTGCCTGCTATCACATCCTTGATAGCTGTAGCAAAATCATCGATATTTAACTCAGCAGCACCCATCTGGGCTAATTGACGACCTATGCCCAGACCCAGCGCATAACTAATTTTATCCATTTTCTTTCTCTATAATATTATTAATGTAAACTACTTGTTGATTTTTTCCTGAAAAGAGGTGGGTCGTGGTCCATAAACCACCTTACGCTCCTCTATACGCTTCTTATAGTCCATGATTTTCTGCATCTCACGCTTTAAACCTGCGTTATCTTCTTTTAACGCATCATTCTCTGCTTTCAGTTGCTGAATCTCTTCCTGAGCTTCCCGGTACTTTTGCTGAGACACACAAGAACCGAAACCCAGAGCCACAATGACGGCAGAGAGAGCCAAATTGACAAAACAACGAATCTTCTTCATAACTCAAACGCTTGATGATTTCGGGTGCAAAGGTACTATTAAGCGAGGACAAAACAAAGAAAATTAATGAAAAAAAGATTATTTAACGGTCAGACCCGGCTCTTGGATGCGTTTTAGATGACAGAGGATGAGGTTACCGTTCCCATCCCGCAGGTGCATACCATTCCCCTGACAGTATCGCCAATAGCGACAATCCTTACATTCACCTTTCCTCATCCATTCACGGTTACGATAGGGCATATAGCGGTTCTCCCACACTTCCATAAAGTCGTCCTCATAGATATTGCCCTGATGATAGTCGGCACGGATACTGGCACAGGCAGCGATGGAGCCGTCTGCCATCACAGAACCTACCGTCACCCCCGCCTGACAGTTGAAGAACAACTCACGGACCTCACCCTCATAACGTCCGAGGAAGCCCTCACAGCCATAGGAAACATGAATCCTTCCCTCCTGGCGAGTCTTACGGATAAAATCGAGCATCCCACGATATTGCTCATTACTAATCTGCATCACCGGGTCGTTGGCGGCACGTCCAACAGGAAAGATAGAATAGATTCGCCAATAACCGATGCCCTTACTGATAAGATAGTCACGAATAGCCGGTAACTGCTCGTAATTACGTTGGTTGACACAGGTGACAACATCAGAAGCAATCTGCGGATGCTGCACGAAGAGATCTAAGACCTGATCGACCATCTGGAAACTCTGGGGATGACGACGCATCCAGTTGTGGTTCTCCTCCAGACCGTCCATACTATAGCT
>ERZ809504.95-NODE-95-length-12632-cov-6.400254_pt1 | contig 12632 bp, 7 predicted proteins | sample MGYA00521273_ERZ809504 | MGnify/ENA primary metagenome ERZ809504 (study PRJEB31581, sample SAMEA3312979) | metagenome | study: EMG produced TPA metagenomics assembly of the PRJEB8939 data set (Metagenomic analyses of Rumen microbiomes reveals...
GAGATCTACACTCTTTCCCTACACGACGCTCTTCCGATCTAGCTATGGCAAGGTTGCTGGAGGTCTCTACGACATCGGGATAGGAGGGTATCATACGTACCACACCGTCATGACAGGCGTAGATGGCATTGATGAGGTTATCCTGGATCTCCACGGGCACTTCCTGAGCAGGTGTCGCTATTTCCTCGACACTGAACTTAATACCGGTCTCTATACCTTTGTATTGACTGTTGAAATCATCAAGCCAGCTGTCTGCCAGTTCTTTCAGGGCATCGACGTTCTCCTTGGGAAGTGTCAGCACAACTTCTGCCTTGTAAGGGATGACATTACGCACCTTTCCACCATGCCATGAAGCGAGACGTGCCTCTGTCTGTTCGATGGTCTCACGGACGAAGCGCACCATGAGTTTGTTGGCATTGGCACGCCCCTCGTTGATCTCCAGACCGCTATGTCCGCTGCGCAGACCTTTCAAGGTGACACGGACGGCGGCATCCTCTGGGTCGGTGTCTGTCTCTTGATACCCCATCGTGGCAGTGATGTCGATACCGCCAGCGGAGCCGATGACGAACTTTCCCCAGTGCTCAGAGTCAAGGTTCATGAGGATGTCACCTTGTAACTCACCTGCGGGCAGGTCGTTGGCACCATACATACCTGTTTCCTCGTCACGGGTGATGAGGGCTTCGATAGGTCCGTGCTTCAGGGTCTTATCCTCCATGATAGCCATAATGGCAGCAACACCCAGTCCGTTGTCAGCACCCAGTGTGGTGCCCTTTGCCTTCACCCATCCGTCGTCGATCCATGTACGGATAGGGTCTGTCTCGAAGTTATGACTCGACTCTGTGTCACGCTCTGGCACCATATCCATATGAGCCTGTAAGATGACACCTTTTCGGTTTTCCATCCCTGCTGAAGCTGGCTTGCGGAATACGATATTGCCTGCGGGGTCTTTGAACACCTCCACATCGACTTTTTTCCCAAAGTCGAGCAGGAACTGTTGGATTTTCTCGAGATGTCCACTGGGACGTGGAACTTGTGTGAGTGCGTGGAAATTCTTCCAGACGCACTTAGGGTTTAGGTTTTGAATTTCGTTCATTGTATCATTATTTAAGGGTTTGATCTTACTTTGGTAAACGAGAGTGCCCCCCACGCATAGATGCCCAACAGGACGACCAACATGGTCTGGACAGTATGGACGATGAGGACGAAATAGAGGGCGTGCTCGTCAGCGACGCCATATAGAATCAGCATCGTTTTGACAGCAAAATGCCAAGGTCCTGCTCCATTCGGGGTGGGTACGATGACAGCGATGGAGCCGACGATAAAGGTTACTAGTGCGCACCCCAGTCCTAGCTGCGATGTGAAGTCGAAACAGAAAAAGGTGAGGTAGTAATGCAGGAAATAACTCAGCCAGATTCCTATGGTGAAGGCGACGAACAGTGGAATGTTGCGTACGTCCTTCAAAGAGATGACTCCCTGCCAGATACCCCTAAAGGTTGTTTTCACCTTATTATATATAGAGAGCTTGCGTAATAGGAAATGTAACAGGACAAGAATCGCTATTACTGATATCGCCGCCACGAAATAACCTGCCCATGAGAAACCATGCAGGATGGTATGCAGATTGGTGCCTGTCTTGTGGAAGAACATGCCGAAGGTGCTCATCTCCAACAATAACACCACCGTCGTGATACCCATTACCAATAGGGAGTCTATGGCTCGTTCTGTGACGACGGTACCTAATGCCTTGGGGAAGGATATGTTGTCGAAACGCTTCAATACTCCACAACGGGTGAACTCTCCTACACGGGGGATCATCAGGGATGCGGCATACGAAAGGAAGATAGAGTGTATACTCACGGAAGTGCGCGGATGCTCGTCAACAGGTTCTAATGTCTGCTTCCATCGCCACCCACGAAACATCTGGGCAAGGATGCCAAAGGGAAACGACAACAGCATCCACGTCCAGTCCATCTCGTCCGTCATCACATGACGAATCTGTTGCCAGTCTTCTCCCCGGTACATCCAATAGAGGATGGCTCCACCCAGGAGGAGTGGCATGAGAATCTTCAGGATGATATTACTAATCTTCATCGTAGAGTGCAAAGATACAGTAAATTTTCGAATATGGGCTTAAAAAAGTGAGATTATCTTGATTTTTCACAGGATTTTCATTATATTTGCAAGCAGGAAATATATTAATTAAGTTACAGGCATTCGATCATGAAGATTTTGCTTATCGGTGGAACGGGTACTATCAGCAGTGCCATCACCAGGCAGTTAGCGGAGAGCCGTCACGAGTTGTGGATATTGAATCGTGGTAGTCGTAAGGACGAGGTACCGTCAAGTGTAAAACAGGTTATCGCGGATATTGACGATGAGCGTGCGGTGTTGCAACAACTTGGCAGTGAGCAGTTTGATGCTGTCTGCGAGTTTATTGGATTTACTCCTGCTCAGGTGGAGCGTGATATCCGTCTCTTCCGAGACCGTACCCGGCAGTATGTATATATCAGTTCAGCGTCTGCCTATAACAAACCAGCAGCTAGTCATGTCATCACTGAGGGTACTACACTCTCCAATCCTTATTGGGAGTATTCTCGTAATAAAATTGCCTGTGAGGAACTGCTGCTGCGTGAGTATCGTGATAACGGGTTCCCTGTGACTATTGTCCGCCCCAGTCATACATATTGTGAACGGGGTGTGCCCGTCAGTGTCCACGGACCGAAAGGCAGTTGGCAGGTATTGAAGCGGATGATGGAGGGAAAACAGGTGATCGTGCAGGGTGACGGTAGTTCTTTATGGACCCTGACGTGGAATGAGGATTTCGCTCGTGGTTTTATCGGACTCTTGGGAAATCCGAAAGCGATAGGTGAGGTATTCCAAATTATGAGTGATGAGTCACTGACTTGGAATCAGGTCTACCAGTGTGTCGCCCGTGCCCTGGGAGTCACTTTCCGTCCTTATTATGTCGCCTCTGACTTCCTTGCCTCTGTGGCTCCTAAGGAATATGACCTGACAGGGAATCTGTTGGGTGACAAGTCTGTTACTGTCGTTTTCGACTGTACCAAACTGAAACGTGCCGTACCTGGTTTCCAAGCTGTTACCCGTTTTGATGAGGGTGTCCGCCGGAGTGTCGCCTATATGTTAAGTCATCCTGAGCTTCAGGTTGAGGAACCAGAGTTCGACGCTTGGTGTGACCGTGTGATAGAGGCTCAGGAAAAAGCGAAAGCGTGTTTCCAGCCCATAGAATAGTCTTTGCCCGATGATAAAACAAGTACGTCCGAAGAAAAACCTGGGTCAGCATTTTTTGACAGACCTCTCCATCGCCAAGCGTATTGCTGACACGGTGGATGAGCCGTATGGTGACATTCCTGTATTGGAAGTCGGACCGGGTATGGGGGTGATGACCCAGTACCTGGTGGAGAAATCACGTCCTTTCAAGGTTGTGGAGATAGACAGGGAGAGTGTGGCATATCTGAAGGCTACGCTTTTTAGAGGAGAGGACCCCATCATTGAGGGTGACTTCCTACGCATGGACTTGCGTCAGGTTTTTAACGGACAGCAGTTTGTGCTGACGGGTAATTATCCCTATGATATCTCGTCGCAGATATTCTTCAAGATGTTGGATAATCGCGACCTGATTCCTTGTTGTACAGGGATGATACAACGAGAAGTGGCGTTGCGTATCGCATCGGAGCCTGGCACAAAAGCGTATGGAATCCTGTCGGTATTAATCCAGGCATGGTATGATGTGGAATATCTCTTTACGGTCGAGCCTTCTGTCTTTAACCCCCCTCCCAAGGTACAGAGTGCTGTCATCCGCATGACCCGTAATCAGGTGAAACATCTGGATTGTAACGAGGATTTGTTTAAACGAGTGGTGAAGACAGTGTTTAACCAACGTCGTAAGATGCTGCGTGTCTCTTTGCGGCAGTTGGTTAACAGTAAAGAGGAGAATGGAGAGACACATGACTTTTTCTCCGATCCTATCATGACGAAACGCCCTGAGCAACTGACCGTACATGAATTTGTGACATTGACAAATATGGTGGAGAATGCACTCTGTGTTCGCACACAATTTGTTGATGTAAGTCAAGAATAAGCCTTTTTTTCCCTCAAAATAGAAAGATTTCATTGCTGGTTAATGAAATCTGCTTACCTTTGCATCGTGATTCAGAGGAACACATAAGGTAAAAGAAAAAGATTGTGGATAACATAATAGATATTTGGTTAGTTAGTAGTTTTAGGTTAGTAGTAAGGTATTAGTTTTTAGAGAAAGCAAGTTTTTAGTTATTAATAGGAAAAGGAAAGTAAACATGCCGGAAGAGTGATCTCCTGGCTGTTTTTTTGTTGGTCTGTTGGGAGTTCTATTCTTTTATCTTCTTCAGCCAGTTGCCGGAAAAGAGTCGGATGAGGAAGAAAGATCCCCGGATAGTCAGTTCTACAGCCATAGCAATCCACACACCAGAGAGTCCGTAGATGGGGGCCAGTATTGCTGCCAGTGACAGGCGGACAGCCCACATACTGGTGAGGTTCATAATGGCTGGCTTCATAGTGTCTCCAGCACCAACGAAGACGCCATAGCATACGATAGACGCGGCGAACATCGGCTCGGCAAAAGCCTCGATGCGCAGACAGTATGCTCCCAAGTCGATGATGTCGCCAACGGGTGTAAGGATACTCATCAACTCAGAGGCGAAGATAAACATGAGTACTCCCATGAATGTCATCACACACATCCCTAGTCCTGCTGACATGTAGGCAAATGATTTGGTGAGCAGACGCTTGCCGGCTCCGAAGCTCTGTCCTACTAAAGTGGTGGCTGCATCAGAGATGCCATAGCCTGGCATGTAGCACAGACTCTCGACTGTGATGGCAAGTGAGTGGGCGGCAATGGCTATGGTTCCTAATGGTGCCACAATGATGGTGCTTACAATCTGGGCTCCACCCATCAACACATGTTGTAATGCCATCGGAGCTCCTATCTTCACAGCATTGTTGACGACATCTGCCTGGGGACGGAAGGAACGGTGAGGACGTCCTTTCAGTCGTAATATGTCAGAGCGGCAGAGCAGGAAATAGAGCATCAGTCCTGCCGTGATCAGTTCTGCGAGTCCAGTCCCTATAGCGGCACCCATGACTCCCATGTTCAGCAGATAGATAAGACAATAGTTGAAGACGACATCCAGTACACATGACAAGATATTCAATGCCGAGGGTATCCTCATATTACCAGAGCATTTCAGCATGGAGCTTCCCAGCCCTGTCATCTGGAAGAAGATACCGCAGAAACCGATAATGGCGAAATAGATGGAGGCATCATGGGCAATCTCCTCAGTGCCTCCCAGCCAATAGGGAAGTTGTCCGCTGATCAAGATGCCGATGATGGAGATGGTCAGGCTATAGATAAGACAGCAGACCAATGACTGTCGCAAGATACGACGGGCTCGTTTGAAGTCGTTGGCACCAATGGCATGGGCGACTTGTACTGAGAATCCCATATTGGCAGCGGAGCCGAGTCCACCCATCAGCCACCCCGTCGTCTCTACCAGTCCGATGGCAGCAGATGCCTTGGCTCCTAAATGTCCCACCATCGAAGCGTCTATGAAGAACATGATGGTGGCGGAAATCTGAGCTAATATACTGGGAATACTCAGGCTGATAATCAACCTGAGTTTCTCACCCTGTGTCATCTCACGTCCTTCACGAATAGATGCCAGCAGGCTATCGCTTTTTCCGAAATTCATTCTTTAGATATTTCGATATATCGATATTCCGAGATATCGATAATACGAGTTACTCTGCCTCTAACAATAGGACACGACTCGACCAGTCGTTCTTCTTCGACCATTCCGTCTCGTTGCGATATGGCATATCCAAACCATGATTCATCAGATAGGCACCACTGAACGACTTGCCCTCTACACTCATCGGCTTGAGGTCGATGCGGTTCAGCTCATGTACTTTATACATACGATTGGCATCCAATCCTGCCATTTTCACACGAGGAAGGTGCTCGTTTTGGAATGATTCTGTCTTCCACCAATAGAATACTGCCTTGTCCTGCTGGTCAGTGACGTACATCAATGAAGCAAGTCCCTTCTTGTCGTAAGGAGACACAAGGCGATAGATGTTACCAAACTGGACAATAGGACGAATCTGCTTGTATTCTGCAATCGCCTTACGGCACAGTTCCTTCTCGTCGTCCGTCATGTTCTTGGGTTGAATCTCCATTCCCAATCGTCCACTCATAGCGACATCAATACGATATTTTAAAGCTGTCGTACGGAACACCGTATGGTTGGGAGTGGCAGAGATATGACTTGCCATCGCAATGGCTGGGAAGAAATAGGAGGTGCCCCACTGCATATAGATACGCTGGAGGGCATCGGTATTGTCGCTGACCCAGAACTCATCGAAATAGGGGAGCACACCCCAGTTGGCACGACCACCACCGGAGGCACATGCCTGGATGGTGACATCAGGGAACTTAGCACGGATGCGCTGGCAGGCTTTCTCGAAACCACGATGGTATTCGATATACAGGTGGCTCTGCTCGTTCATGGTCAGATACTGAGAGCCATGATTGAGGATTGGCATATTGGCATCCCATTTGATATAATCTATCTCCGGATATTTTGTCAGCAGGTTGTCGACAATGCTGAATACGAAATCCTGTACCTTCGGGTTGGAGAGGTCGAGCACGACCTGTGTGCCACCTCGTCCTAATATAGCATCACGCTTGGGAGCCTTGACAATCCAGTCGGGATGAGCCTCGTAGAGTTCACTGGTGGTATTAGCCATCTCAGGCTCTATCCATATGCCGAATTTGATACCGTGTTTCTTGGCATCACGAAGGAGTCCCTCGATACCTTCCGGCAACTTGTTCTTGTCTACAACCCAGTCGCCCAGTGAGGAATTGTCCGTCTTACGAGGATATTTGTCGCCAAACCAGCCGTCGTCCATCACGAAGAGCTCACCACCCATGGAGGCGATATCTTCCATCATCTGGTCCATGCCCTTCTGGTTGATATCGAAATACACACCCTCCCAGGAGTTCAACAAGATCTTACGTTCTTTGTCACCATGAGCCAGCATATACTTACGTCCCCATTTATGGAAATTGCGGGAGACACCTGAGAGCCCTTGCTGTGAGAAGGTCAAGGCGAGTTTCGGAGTAACAAAAGTCTCTCCTTTCTTCAGGTGATACTCTGAGTTGTCCTCATTGATACCAGCAAAGAAATAGTGGTATTCCGTATCGTCTGTCGTCACCTTCAGACGGTAGTTGCCAGAATAGCAGAGAGCGGCTCCAATCACTTGTCCGCAATTCTCTTGTCCCTTACCGTCGAGCGAGAACATCACCTCAGCATGGTCGGTATGAGAGTTGCGGGTACCGTCTTTGTTGACAATCACTTTCTGACCTGGTGTGATGGGCTCCTCTACCAGTTGTGTCTCGTTCGCCCAGGAGCCGTAGAAATGACTGAGCCAGACGTTACCACGACGAATAGGTAGCATAGCGGAGGCAAAAGTTGTCAGGGTGACAGTCTGTTTTTCGTTATTGGTGATCTCCGTCCATGCCTCTATCATATCTTCCTCAGGGAAAGTTCTGTATTTCATGTTTACAATGATAGGATAGACTGGATCTTTGAGTTGGATCGTCGTGATATTGCCAGCACGCTGTACACCCTCCACTTCTAAGGCAGTAGAGAGGTTGCCATCCGAATGTCGCATGGCAATGGCTGCTTCGGCAGGTGTGTTCAGTCCATAGGCAGGATAGGCATTCATCCGCCCGAACATCTCTGGTTTCTGTAAGTGTTGCAGTTCCTGGGTATTGAGCTTGGCACCAAAATACACATATTGAGGCTGAGCTCCTTTTACGATGTCGAGTACCAGTGAGACATTTCTTGTCTCAATGACGACTTGCTCTGCCCATGTCATAGTCGCTACCAAGCAGAGTAAAAAGCTGAGAGTGATTTTCTTTCTCATATTTTGTTTAGTTGTTGATTATTTCCAGATTGTTGATAACACATGGAATCCACATCCAGAAAGTGGAACCTTGTCCTACCTCACTGTCTACTCCGATCTTTCCGTTACAACGCTCAGCAATAGCCTTGCAGATAGACAGTCCGAGACCCGTTCCCTGAACATAGTCATTCAGTTTAACGAAGCGTTCAAACACTTGAGGACATTTCTCCTTGGGGATACCCGTTCCAGTATCCTCGCAATACATGTATATTCCATTGTCTTGTATGCGATAGCCCACTTTGATATGTCCGTTCTGGGTGTATTTGACGGCATTGGTCACGAAATTCGTGATCACCTGTGTGATCCTTCCCATATCCAGTCGTGTCTGCAGCGTTTGATAAGGGTTCTCCTTGATAAACTGCACATTCGGGTTTTCTACACGTTGTGCCAGCGTCTGGCAGATGTCATTGAATGCCTTAGCGAAATCGACGTCTGCGGGTTTCATAATCAATCCATTGGCATCCATGGAGGATATAGCCATGATGTCGTTAATGAGACGAAGTAACATGTCACAATTATTATGGATGACGTGAATGATCTCTTTTTTCTCCTCGGCTGTCGTCATCATCTGCAGCAGGTCAGAGAATCCCACGATGGCATTGAGGGGAGTACGGATCTCATGGGTCATGTTCGCCAGGAAGACACTCTTCAGTCGTCCGGACTCAATCGCACGTTGTGTCTCTTGTTTCAGTAATTCTTGTGCTTTGTAGAATCGTGTCATATTACGTATCAGACCGAAAGCACCAATTAGTTTTCCTTCATCGTTTAAGATAGGCAGACTATTGATCTGATTCCATTGTACTTCATCTGTGGAGTGGAATAAAGGGCGCATATTGCGGAGTATGGACATGGGAGTCGTGAAATACAACTCTGGCTCTGTCAGTTTCTTGGCTACGTCAAGTTGGTCGTCACCAATGAAATATGTGATATACTCATCAAAAGTCAGCTCCTTTACAATCTCACTCAGTCCTTTCATGAACTGCACCTTTTTCTCTAGATAATCAATACGCCATGCCCGCATGTCGATAGCTTCCATCATGTATTGCAGCTCCATTTCATAACGCTGAATATCCTCGTTGGCTTTCTTGATTTGCTCATCGTTGAGTTTTGACTGCAGATATAAATCACGCTCTTCTGAGATATCGCGGATGGCTATGGCAATATACGTGAGTTTCCCGTTTTTGTCGTGAATAGGATGTAGACGTATCTCCAGATAGATATGCAAGTCGTTATAATCGTTTTTCGAACATACCCAGAATTCTTCCACATGGTTCCTGTCGACATTCTCATGGAAGGGCGGAGCATCAAAAAGATTGGTGTTGGAGAAATAAGTGTCATAATCATCGCTGTCGAAATGACAGAGCTCGCGCATTTTCTTGTTAGCGTCGATTAGCCATCCGTCGGCACTATAGAATGACAATCCAATGATAGAATTCTCAAAGATGAGTTTGTATTTTTCTGTGAGTTCCTTCTCTTTCTCCTGTTGGAGCATGAGCTCTGTCTCATCAACCAGTGTACTGATAACTACATTGGGACGTGAGATACCACTGACATATTCTCCGATGCTGTAGTTATGGAGGTATCCCCATCTTGGCTCTCCTTCTTCGAAATTGAAATTCCAACGGTAGTTGAACTCTTTCTCTTTCTCTTTTCCGCTAATGACCTGACGGATACAATGAAGCGCATCGGGCAGATCGTCGGGATGGACATGTGCCTTCCATTCATCAGACGTGATGCCTCTGTCTGGAATCATGTGCCCATATAGCTTGAAAGTATAATCCTTGGCAGGATCATACATAATCACATTGGTTTCACAACTTTTCAATGCTTGTTGCATGAGGTTGCTTGTCTGCCTTGACAGACGGGAGGCACGTCGGATGCGTTGTAAGATGATGCGGTTATAGACGATGACGATTAGAAAGACGAGAATCACAATAGTCACCAAGATAATGGGAACCATCTGGAGAATCTGATGGGAGAGCGTCCCTTGCAGGATGAGACTGGTGCTGTTCAATAGTGTATTCATGCGATGACAGGTTCCGTGTTATTGTCGATATTTCTTTTCTTCTGTATCTCTTTAGCTTGGCAGGGTAAGAATATCCCTATTGTAGAGCCTTTTCCTAATTCTGAGGAGATTTCGATAGAACCGCCCATTTTCTTGACAAGAGCTTCGATGATCGGCATGTCAAGACCTGTTCCGGAGAGCCGCTCGTCCTTGTCACGAACGAAGCGATTGAAGATTTTGGGCAGTAGATCGGGATCGATGCCGTCACCCGAGTCTTCAATGACAATCACCAATTCGCCGCGTAGGTATTCATATTTGGCACGGATAAATCCTTGATGGGTGTAATGGGCAGATCTCGTACATATCATTTGAATAGCTTTTCCCAGATGCTCTATGTCGCCGTTGATGATCAGATGCTCATAAGGATTACTTATAGAGACTTTTACCTCAGGATTCAGTTTAGCCCATCCCATCTGGCAATAGGATTCAAAAACTTCAGCGAAGTCAAAGTCTTCATGCTTGAATTCCACCATGTCCGCATCAATACGTGACAGAAAGAGTATGTCGTTGATGAGTCGCAATAGAATATTCGTGTTACGTTTGATCTCTTCCACAAAGACCGTCTCATCAGCCTCATCATGCTCCATCTCAAAAAGCGAGGCAAAGCCCAATACGGAATTCAGTGGCGTACGGATCTCATAGCTCATATTGGTGAGGAATGATTCCTTCAGCATTTCTGCCTCTTGTGCCTTTTGGGTCTCAACGGCAAGTAGTCGTTCCGTTTCGAGCATATCTGTCATGTTTCGACACAATCCAAAATAATGCTCCACTTTAGAGTCCTTGTTCCGGATGGGTACCAAGTTGAACATGAATGCTATCTGTCGTTTCTTCTCGTCCCTGATCTCCGTCTCAATGGTTTGCTCTATCGGATGAGACGTGAGGTGATCCATGCGGTTCAGAGCGCTGGATACAATACGCCTGTATTGGGGCATGGCAAGACGGATACAGCGTAACTGTGAGAATTTCATCTGTGTCTTGTCTACGGTATTGGATATGGTAAAGGTGTAAGTGCTGGGGTGATAGTCCACGAGTAGTACGTTACTGATGCGCAGGGCATAGTTGATGTTATCGATATACTCTTGGATATGTTTGATGGCTTTCTTCAAATCTTTTGCTCCTTTTTGCTGCTTATGGAAGGAGTTCACCATCTCACTGATGTTACGACCAGCGACATAGACACCCTCAAACTTTCCTTTATCATTAAATACCGTATTAACGATTGCCTCATAATATATTTTGCCTCTTTCCTTCGATTTGTTTGCCCAGAAGCGTGTCTTGTCATAGTCTTCTATGTTGACGATGGCCGACATGTGAATGTGGTCTGCCTTCTTGAAATCAATATTGTTAAGGAGAATGTTCTCATGGAAGTAATGCTTCTCCTTGATTATTGCCTCTTTGTCAGGAATACCCAGTGATGTGCAGACCGTGTCGTTAAGGTCGGTCAAGAGTCCGTCCTTGTCGTAATAATACATATCTACCAATGATGAGTTGAATACAGTAGAGTAACGCATCATCAGTTTGTTGGTATTCTTCTTCTTCTCTTGCTCGTTAGTAATGTCACGCTGTACACCCAGGATATGTTTTATTTGTCCTTTGCTGTCTTTCTCTGCAATTGAGAGATGGATTTCGTAGTATTTACGGTACTCTTCATCTTCCTCCTGGCTTCGGAGGTTGACAATAGAGGTGATTCGTTTGTTCTCACAGATTTCAAAGATAGAGGAACGCAGCTCCTCAAAGTCATCACGATTGAAGAATTTCACAAAATCAACGGGGTTGTATTCTTTGATGACAGTCCCATCTTCAGATATAAACCGATAATGTTGTGACTCGGTGTCATAAATCCACATCTGCATCCTTCCTGTCTGCATGATAGTGGAAAGGCGTATGTTCTGCTTGTGTTGCTGCTTGTTGATTTCCTGCTCACGATAAATGTAGAGCCGGTTGTAAAATAACAGTAGGAAAATACCAATGAGAAATCCTCCTACCAGATAGCTCAGGACATGATCAAAATCGAAAACGTTGTCAAAATGGATACCCTTGGCATATATCACCATAGGCAGCAGGAGCGTCATGACAAGCGTTATTAGTCGGCTAGATATGTTACATCGTTTGTCGTAGGTCATTGTAATAGGCAATAGATTTAAGCTATTTGCCTACAAAGATAGGGTATTTCCTTCGTTTTCCCAAATTTTTTGTCCGTTATTTACAAAATCAGCCGCGAAAGGGGACTTCGCGGCTGATTCTAAATGGGAAAAGGGGGATTTATAGTGGATATTCGTCAAAGGCATAGAGCACGGTGGAGAGATAGCGCTCGCCAGTGTCCGGCAACAGGGCAACTATTGTCTTTCCTGCGTTTTCGGGACGTTGGGCGACGAGGGTGGCACCATAGGCGGCGGCACCAGAGGAGATACCTACGAGCAGACCGTCTTTCTGAGCGAGCTCACGACCGGTGCGGATAGCGTCATCATTATCGATATCCAATACTTCGTCAATGACGTTGGCGTCGTATGTCTTGGGTACGAAACCGGCTCCGATACCTTGAATC
>ERZ809504.98-NODE-98-length-12336-cov-11.995684_pt1 | contig 12336 bp, 16 predicted proteins | sample MGYA00521273_ERZ809504 | MGnify/ENA primary metagenome ERZ809504 (study PRJEB31581, sample SAMEA3312979) | metagenome | study: EMG produced TPA metagenomics assembly of the PRJEB8939 data set (Metagenomic analyses of Rumen microbiomes reveals...
TGTGACATTATCCCCCGCATTTTCTATATTACTGATAGAAGTTTTTTCCTTGTAACCCGCTAATTCAGCAAGTTCCTGTTGGCTTAATCCGCGTTCTCTCCTACTTTGTGGTGCTTTTGTTACGCCGCTCCCGGGAATGGATCCAGCGGCGGTTAGGCGCGTATCTATCGCATTTTTCGGTAATTCATCAAGTGGATTTCGCCGTTTTTTGTTGACATCATCAACAATATATGATAGAATAGCTGTATGGAAGGGGGTGAAATAATGGCGCTGGATAATCACACTTTTACAGTCTTAGGCCAGTACCGCATAATCACAGCAATATTAGGCCATGAACCGACTGTAGCGGAGTTTTGCGGGCGTTCAGATTATTCTAGGCATGGATACCATAGACTTCTACGAACGCATAAGGAAGGCCGGGCGCTGGATCAGAGCACGGCAGAAGACGAACTAATGAAGGAACTGTATGCAGTTCTTAAAAGTAAGTATGAATGATAACTGAATAGGAGGATTTTTATTATGGCACTTTTCAATTTCGACAAAAACGCAATTCTTGGCACCGTTTTCAAGGCTGCTTCAAACGTACTGAGCACGGCAAGCCGGGCACTAGGATCAGCGGCCAGAACTTCAGCAAGAGCATCTAAGGCGGCTTCATCTATAGGTAAATCAAGACCTTCAGCTCCTGCCGGCTCAATGCCTTCTACGCCTTCCGCTGCCGTTCCGGCTCCAGTAAAGCCGATTCAGACAACAGGAATAGAACCGCCAGTAGTTAGGCCAATAGCACCTGATAGTGATAGACCTGCTCCAACTATTATGCCGGAGCCTATCACACCTGACGCGGCTACACTCGGAAAGTTAATGGCTGAGATAGAAAAGCTAAAGAGAGAACGTGATTTTCTGCTTCAAGCGCAGCAAGCCAAAGATAATAAACCCTTTGGCGCCGCTGGCGTTTCTTCTGATGCTTCTTCTTTCGAACAGCAGATGGACGTTGCGGCTGCCATTGACGCTAAGCGTGCTGCTCATCCTGAAGGAGACGAGAAGGAACTTAGACAGCAAGCAATTGATGAATACTATTACCCTGAAGATGAAGGAGAAGGCGTTCCAGATGATTATGATGAACTTGCAGGGTTAGAACCTGGCCCTATTCCCTTCTGAGGCGCTCGCACGTATGGAAGAGATTAAGTTAAAAACTGTTGATGACATTAGACTTAAATCTCTACGTGATGGCCGGGCGCGCAAGTTTGGCAAATACGAGGTATTAAGGGATTTGATCACAACAGACGGGAACGATATAGCGATAAATAACACGCTATGCAGCATTAACGAAGCCGGAAGCGTTTTTAAGGTACTTGTTAATCAGCTTAAAAAGAAATCTAGAAAAGATAAAGAATATAAGCTGTTTATATGGGTTATGCACGGTTCTTTAATGCCTAAGATACTGCATCTTAGCAAAGTTACAGAGACTAATATAATTGATGTCTTTAAGGATCGCAAAGGAATTATACAGTATGTAGTAACGGAGCACTTCATCTTTAAGAACTGGAATAACCTATTAGGCGGTAACGATAATATAGATAATATCTATGATACATTTTCTATACCTAAAACATTATCTAAACCACTTGCTATGCAGCTAGTTATAGAGAATAGCAGGCCGAAAGCACCGCATAAGCCTTATAAATATACCCGTGCTAATCTGGTATTTGACCGGGCTTATGAACTTATGAGCTTTAGCGCTAAGCATGAGCTGATAGATGAAGTATGTGAAGCTAAGCGCTGTCCGACTAAAGGCATAATAAAGGATATGATCAGAGCCAGCGCTGCCGGAGTGCTCTATACTAATGAGAATTACCGCTATAAATATCTTAAAAATGTATATGATTATGATATGGATAGCTGTTACACTTCGCAGCTCTTCGCCGACTGCTACCCTTTGGGTGAATTGAAACGGGTTAAATGGGACTTAGATACATTCAGGAAGCTATGGAATACTGATTATTGGTATATAGTGCAGGGCGTAAGTGATAAAGAGTATTATAGCTTACAGTATAGACCTGTAAGGCAGAACGGCAAATACTATTATACATTGACGCCGTGGGATTTTAAAGGATTCATAGAATTAGGCTTAAATCCTTTTCAATGGGATATAGCATGGAATTATATAGCCTTCACCAGTAAGACAGGAATGTTAAACCATAATTATCTTGACTGGCTTATGCGGCTTCATGAGCTGAAGAGCAGCGCCGGAACGGAAGCGGAACGGAAGCTATACAAAGATACGCTTAATTATATCATTGGGAAAGGTCATTCTGTTTATTTGTCTGAAATGAATAATCATGTGCGCTGGTACTTGGATCCAAAACACTATATGTGCCCGCAGTTCAGTATAACCGCCTATTCCAGAGCGCGCTATAATGCTATTAGGCTAATGAATTCAGTGGGAATGGATAACACAATAGCAATAGTAACCGACTGTATCAGAACGCCGGATAGCAGGATTACAGCGGCAATGGAAGCGGAAAACGAGAAGACAACAGCATATATGAAGCGCATTGGTTACGGCGGTACTACTCTAGGCTTATGGAAGTATACAAACGACATTGATTTTATCCAGTTCACAAACAACGTATACTTCTATTCTAAGATGAAAAACAATAAATTAGTGCTTAAACCTGTTTTTTCCGGCTGTAATAGTATGAAGTTTGATCAACTTCAGACATTTGAAGATATTTTTAAAAATGTGAATATTATAAACGGACATACAAAGAAAACTGATGTATACGGCGTAACTGCATACAGTGACTTCCCGCTTTGGCCGGACGAAGAAACAATGGACAAACAGCACTATATATGGAAGGTGATGAACGATGGCTTTGCGATGGCAGAACCTTTTTAGAAGGCTTGGATCTAAGCCGGATAAGCCAGCCAAAGAAGCGCCGGATCTTTATTATAATATAGCTCCAATAGATGCTACTGGAGCTATATATCGGCTTATAGTAGGCCAGCGCTCAAACGGTAAGACTTATTCAGTATGTAGACATATAATTGAAGACTACTTTAATGAAGGCAAAAGAGGGGCATATATAAGGCGCTATGAAGAGAGTATAACACCTAAGAACCTTCAAAGTTTATTTAATCCGCACCTTCAATTGATTTGGGAACTATCAGAACAAAAATGGAATTCGATTTTTTACCGGGCAAAAGAATTTCACCTGTGCGCTATAGATAGCGAAGGAAAAATAATTGCTAAGGATGATACTGCATTTTGTATAACAGCAGCTATTAACACCAGCGAGAACACTAAAGGCGAAGATCGCGGAGAAGTACACATAATAGTATTTGATGAATTCATGACTAGATCCGGATACCTTAATAATGAATTCGTGCGCTTTATGAATTTATTAAGTACCCTGATCAGAGACAGAGAGAGCGCTGTAGTATATATGCTAGCCAATACAGTTAATAAATATTGTCCTTACTTTGCAGAGATGGGATTAAAAAATATTGATAAGCTGGCGCAGGGTGAAATAGCTGTATATACTTACGGGTCTTCAGATTTAACTGTAGCCGTGGAGCTGTGCGATGAAGTGCAGGCCACAAAACAAACAGCTAGCAAGTATTTTGCTTTTGATAATCCTCAGCTTCAGATGATCACGCGGGGCGCTTGGGAATTTCAAATATACCCCCGCGCGCCTTATAAGATCCTTCCGGAAGATATTGTATTGAAGTTCTATATACAGTTTGCGGAGCAGCTCCTAGCGTGTGAAGTGGTACATAGCACGCTTAAACAGTATTGCAATGATGTATTTATCTTTGTACACCCACAAACTAAAGATATTAGCATTGATGATTCTACTATCATGTATGTATCAGACTTCAGCTCCTGCCGGATGCACGTGCGATTCCTGAAGGATCAACCGACAGACGGCCATAAGCTAATCTATAGCTTAATTCAGCGTAAAGCTGTATGCTTTTCTGATAATGATACCGGGGAAGTATTCAGGAACTGGTTGCAGGAAATGCAGGGGGTGAAATTATGGTAGAAGCTAAAGAAGAGAAGGCCACGTTATTGCTTAATGTATTCATTCAAACTGTAATTGATACAGTACCATACTGTTACAGAACTGAAAAAGTAGAATTTCAGGAATATGGTATATTTTTCACTTGCTTAGATACTAATTCTCATTATATGTTCAATTATACTGACGTGCTGGAGATCGTTCCAGCGGAGTTATAAAGGAGATGATATAATGAATTATGGTTTAATAATCTACGCTATACTAATAGGCCATAGCGACAAAGAGCACCCGCTAAAGCAGTGTGATATAAGGCAGCTGCTAAAAGAAGAATACGGTTATAAAGTTGACCGGGAAACAGTAAGACGCGCTATTGAAGATATGCAGGTTTATAATTTACCTGTAAAATGCAATCTTAAAAAGCGCGCTGGTAATGATTTTTACATGACTGATATTTACTATGATAAGGAGCTGATAAAATGACGGTAACATTTATCAGAAAAGACGGTGAAACAATAGTACATAATAATGTGTATGACGTGTACGAGCTGAAAAGATATGTAGAAGACCGAAAGCTGAAGCGCACTTTAACAGGAACGTATATAGGCGTGAATTATCCAGATGATTTAGATTATGGCGTTGAAGCTGAAATGGAATATAACACGGATACTATTGAACGGGTTGTAATTACTTTTACAGGTGAATAATAATGACGTATCAAGTGCAGATTTCCGAGAGCTATAGCGGAAAAATAGTAAGATATGAGACTGTAGCAACCTATCACGAGTTCAAGGACGCTTACACGCATTTCATTGAATTACTTCTTAATGATGATTCTGAACTATATAATTATAGGATCCTAGAAGGAAATACAGTGATAGAAGACGCAGAAGACATTAAGCAGCTTCAGGCAGAAGGGAAGATGAATGTATTATGGTAATTGAAGAGACTAAAGATTTCTGGCTTGACATTGAAAAAGATATAGACTGGCCATATGTTGAGCGAGAAATAGAGGAAGAGCTTGAAGCGTGCCGGAACTGCGCTTATAATGACTGCGGCTCTTGCTCTTGCTATGATAAAAAATCTATCTGCTGCCCGTATGCAGATGATGAAGAAGGTGAATAAATGTTTAGATCCGGAGATACAATAGTAATAACAAAAGCAGATATAGAAGAAGCTAAAGGCCAGTCGCTCCACCCACCTAATGAATATCTAGGTCTCAAGCTTGCGGATTTTATGCAGGATATAGTGAATTATCATGTATTACAGGCTTCACAAGCAGTTATTGAGCGCCACTTAATAGAGCTTAGATCTAAGCGTAAAGATTTGAAAATGGAGGAATAACAAATGTATTTCTATGATAACGGTATCAAAATAAGTGAGTCGGACTTAAAGGAAGCGCTTGCATACTCGGATCCATATACATTTCTAGGCCGCGAAATCTTTAAATGTATTCAGGATGTTATGAAGAGAAAAATTGAAACTGATGCAGCATATGCTCTTAAATTTGCTTTACTTGATCGACCACTTGACCATGTAAAGGAAATCAATGTTAAATTCAAAGAGGATTAAATAATAATTTTTATTCTGGCATAATAAAAAGGGAGTAGTTCAATTGAATTACTCCCCTTTTTTATGCCCTTTTTATCCTGTAAAGCTGATTTTCTTTACACTTTTTAAATAACGTAAATACGTTAGTTTGCTACTGTTAGTATATAAGTGCGGTCATTATTACTCGATGCCTTCACAAATTCATTAGTGCCGACAAACGATTCTATAATAACTTCGTTCCTGGCAGTTAAGCAAACACCACTATCATATATATCGCTTTCCGAAGCTCCTTCATATCGTTCTACATTGACTTCTAATGCATCTATGCCGGCTGAAAAACTCATTAACGGGTCTACTGTGCATTGGATCCCACGGCGGCCGCCGGGTAAATCTTCAACTTCAATAAAATAATAGCGGTTTGTATCAGTACATTTTGCATAGTTATCTGTTAGATTCACTTCAGTATCTTTCACTATTATATATGGAGATAATATATCTATAGGGTCTTTAACTATGCATGATATATCACTACCTAAGCTAACTGTTTTGTGTATAGTCTCATTGGCTGAACTATTAGTTCCAAATTGAAAAGTCATTATGAACCACCCCCCGCAAAAACCCCATTAGTAAGCGCCGCCTGTATTGCCTGAAGTTCTATATCAGTAGCTCCAGTAATACCGCTAACGTCAACGCCAATACACTGTATGAACCCGGTACAACTTCCGACTGTCTTAGTCTGAATGCATGGAACGCCCTGAGAATGTTTATAATTTGAAGGCTTTTCATATCGCGGTCGGTTAATCTTTACATATGGCGTAAAAGGGTAAGACCATTGAGCAGTAGAGCCGCCGAAGGATCCAGCTATAGCAGTATTATTGCCATATGATAACTGTCTAATAGTTCTTCCCCATTGCATGAAGTCCCCAAAGACATTACCCGCTTGTGATGCCTTCATATAGTCTGCACCTGCTTCACGTATTCCAGCCGCCGCTAATCCGTTTGTAGATCCTGTTGCAGTCTTAGCACCCGTTCCGGATCCCTTGCCGCCAGCTGTAGCCGCTGCTATCAAGCTAAGCGTACTGCTTAATAAGCTAGTTCCTAGCTGTGCATTGGCTTGCTTCAACGCCGCACGTGCTACGCTGTATTGTTGCGCTGTGATTGGCAAGTCTACGCCTATTGTTGTACTTCCATAAGCTATAGGCAGGTTCTGGCCGTCTCTTGTTACATAAGCATAAGCCGCCAATGTGCCGCTGATTGGATCCAGTACGGCTTCAGCTGTTATTGTGCGCCCCATAACTGCTTGAGTATCTAAGCTAAACATACCAATGAGCGGTAAATACAATTCTATCTGACAATCATAATCTAGATACGGTTCGCCGCGCTCCTGCATCCTTCGGGTTATATTAACGCTGCCGAGTGAATATCTTTTAGGTGTACCCATAGAAACTTGAGTGCTAACGCCTGAATCTACTAAACGAGTAACACCCGGATCATAGACCGCTGAAGAATTAACGAACTGTACAGTAGTATTATCATCTCCGGAAAGATTAACCGGAACCTGAGATAATCCGATTATCTGCGCCATTGGATCAAATCCTTCAGGAACGTTATTGGAATTCATCCATGAACGAAGGTTAGCTAATTCTGTAGAAGTCATATAGTAACACTTTGCGAAAGCTCCAGCGCCGCCAACGCTAACACCGCTAAATGTTGCGCCGCTCCATGGGTCATCTTCATACGGGCCAGGGCCAGGTGGAGAAGGTGACGGGTCAAAATCGGTCTGAGAACTATATTCACCTTTATTAATTGTATCAGATGTTAATATATCAGTACCCTTAATAAAATTTCCCGTAGTTCTAGCGCCTTCCAGCATTTCACCTAAATATATGTGGTCATCGTTCCACATAGTATTAAGTGTTTTACCTGATATATTATAATTGTTATCGGCAAAGTAACAACCACAATAAGCAAGTAATTTTAAGATTTGTCTTGCTGGCGCTATTAACTGTACCTTACTAGTATAATAATTATAATTATAATAATACTTATTATTATTAGGTGTTTTAGCTCCACCATACGAAGTATCCGGGTTATATGTTAATGCTTCAGCTGATTGTATTGGAGCAAATGACATTGGCATTCCATCATCATCATATACACCAAAGTAAGACTGAGAAAAATATTTCTGTCCGTTATAATCCGTAGTATCATAATGATGTGTAGGAAATATATTACACATAGGTAAAAAATAATCCTTACCCACAATACAAGGCCTGATTTGCTGTGATTCTGTTGATGGTGTGTTATATTCTGTACCATTCCACATTACATTAGTCATATTTATTGACGTTACCCAAAAATCATCCGGATGGTCAATTAAATATTTTATATCCTTATTAACTAACTGTGCATCCGGGCTTCCGCTTGCATACCCATTAAAAGACGGAAAAAATATAACCTTACGTATATCAATAGGATTAAGAACAAATATATTGCTAGCTGATTCTGGATTAGATTTATTATATATTTGCTTCCCAATCTGGTAGACAGTATTTAAGCCTATCTCATTAATTGCACCAGTATCTGATATTAAAGCAAAACAAATATTATAATCAATATTTTTTAAATTAGCTGTATATGTAAAATTACCACCGCCAAAAGTCCATAAACTATCTATTGCGGCTTTTTTCGCTGGATCGCTACTAATTTCATAAGTTGGGAAGTAGTCGTATATAGTACCACTTTCAGCGCCGCAGTAAATGCAACTATTATCCATAGATGAATCATTAATTACATTTACTCGTCTAGATATTTTATACACTTCTGAACCTACATTTATACTAGTAGTATTCTGCGTATAATTACTACTGTATTCTGCCATATTATCCCCCCTATAGAACAACAGGCGGCAGACTAACCCGCCTACCGCCTAAGTAAGAATTATTCTGTTTTTTCGGAAGTCTTCCGCTTACGCCTTCATGTTGTTGGATCCGCTGGCTTATCACTAGCTAAATAGTAATAGTTTGTAGTTGCGCTATAAGATCCTGTACCGACAGCAGCCATAGAACCATTAGCAAATGTAAAATACTTAGCTCTTGTTGTGCTCCAGTTCGCAGGGGATGCAGAAACCTCTGAAGGAGCACCTACACGCGTATCAAGTACATATAAGTAAGTAGCTACGCCTGCAAAAGCTGTAGCATATGCTGTAGCTTCAGTATCATCCTTAGCAATGATAACCGGATTAGTGATCGTAAATACAACGCAGTTTTCAAGTATATCATTCAGGTACATGGCATCCCATTTATAGAAATAGTTGAAATATTCCCCACGTGGGTTATAAATTGAAGTTACGCGGTAATTCTGATTACATACCGCCGCTGCATCTCTGTCGAACATAGCAGCCAGTACGCCGCTATTAGCTACTTCGGCCTTAGTTACGCCTGTTGTTTCAGACATATCTACAGTTACATCTATAACTAATCTGTTATCTGTTGATGTTGTGCCTGATCCCTGCCATTCTGCAATTTCATCATATCCCGGAAGTTTTACAAACTCATCGTGATATGTATCACTATAGAGATATGCGTCTAAGGATTTAGCGAACTCTGTATTAGCTATAAATTTCAGTCTGTCTGTAGGTGTAAAGGTAATATATGAACCTTCGTTATATAAAACGCTTGCTTTTGCGAGATATTTTCTATACTGTGCAATAGTCTTAGAAGCAAATCTAAGGAATTCCTTAGAAGTAAGCGCCGCCGCCGCTGTAAGAGGAGTTCCGCCAGCGTTCGGCCCTGCATTATAGAGTGAGAGAAGATTAACAATTCTACCTCTAGCCGCCTTCTGTCCGATTAAATTATTAATCGTAGCCATGATTAAAGCATCATTGCAAAGCGTCATTTTCATCCTTATACGGTTTTCGATCATTGCAACAAAGCTAGATAACTGTTCTGCACTCTGGAAGGCTTCACGGAGCTGTACATCAGTCATTGTTATCGGTACTTCATAAGTAGCCTTTGAATTAAAGAACTTAGCTGAAACGGAAGGCTTAGAAAGTTCAAACGGATCCGGGTACTCATCCCCGCCAACGTAAGGATAATTGAATAAGTCCCATGTTGCATTATCCCTTGCATCAGGAGCTTCACAACGTACTTTTTCTAATACGCTGCCATAATCCCATTCATCCATCAAGATGTTAGGCGCCTGTGATGCATAAGTACGGTCTACCATCATTATACGGCCTACCTGATCAATCAAGGAACGCACAAAGCTATCTTTATTTGTGTTAGAAGCTCCAGTGTAATCCAATACCGCTTTACCAACATCAACTAAGTTAGATAAGTCTTCATTTACAACAAGCTCCGCGCCTGTTACCTGATCAATCATACCTACACTTGATACAGTTCCTTCAAGTATAGCCGCTAACTGTGTTATACGTGGCATTTTAAAACATCCCCTTTTTAAATTTTAGTATGAATAATAATTGTAATTGTGCCCAAAACGGTACTACTGGACTCGAACCAATAACTCCGGACGTTCTAACTGTCTCCGGCGGTTTGCCTATTAGCCTAAGTTCCGGGATATGCACAAGCTATGCGGGCTTATGAGTAGCTTGTGCACCAATCAAACTGAATAAGAACCCCAAAATTTAATCGTTCAGGTTAAATTATTGGATCTACTTTTATTCTATCAGATTTTACTGGAAATATCAAGACCATACAGCTAATAGGCAAGTATCAGCGGCTTTTCTGAGAAATTCGTCAACTATACTATCTGCTCTTAGCTTCAATTCCTGCTCCAGCATCTGTTGACTTGTGGTTACGCCTATATTACCGCTCCTTGTGTGTTTCTGCATAGCAACACTATTGCCGGAAGGAGTAGATCCGAAGGCGTCACCATCTGCCCAACGCATCGTCTGTGAAGCGTCTTCATATCCTGCCGTGCTCTTCAACGCGCTGGTTATAGTCTGGTGTAAGTTCTGATTATCATCTGTGAACGGAGCTACTTTTGTAGTAGCTGTTACATTTCCCGGCGTGCTTTTAGTATCAGATACTTTGCTAGCGCTTCCGCTATACTCTACCATGTTGTAATTCTCTAGCGGGTTATACTCTGCCGTAAGCGCTTCCATCATCTTAGCATAATTATCTTTATTCTCTTCTAAGAAGATGATCAGCTGATTATATAGGAACTTGTATACATAATTTAGCTGATCTTCTTCATTTTCGATCGTATCAACGCTATTAGGAAGCAGATGATTAATGTATCTACGGCCAATGTGCGGTATTTCACGGCCTACAAAGCGTTCTTTATACTTGAGTGTAAGCAGCCTAAGCAAATCATCACCGTCAATATTAAACCCGGTTCCAGCGACTTTAAAAACGTCAAAGTTTGCAAAAGGATTAACAAACGTCATTCCCTTGTCTATCATCTGTATAAGCAGATTTTCAAGTGTAATGTATCTATTCTTCGTTCTTATCATCTGCTTTACCCCCTTCAGTTCCAGCCGGATCAACTGCGTTATCATCCACTTCTATATTATCATCATCAGGCAGGGAAGGAGCCACGCCGGATCCTTCTATTTCTACTGTTCCATTCATCATATTTTCAAGCGCATTTTCATCCACTTCAACGCTAATATTCGTTCCGAAAAGCTCATTAACTCTATCTAAGCCGGATTTAATTGAATTTATTATGCTATCAATATTAAGGCTGAGCGCACCTGTATCCATTGCAGCTTCTGCATTATTGATGTATTGGCGCTTTCTGTTTCCGTTGTACGCTATACCGAGTTCAGACCAGAAGTCAGATAATATTGTTGCGTGCGCTTCAATCAAGCTGATAATAGTATCATTGGAGCCCGCAGCCACAACCGGGCTAACGGTCAATTTATTTAAAATGTCTTGAGTTAAAACCTTATAAGGTTTACCGTTATATAGATCCTTCAGAACTGATTCAGCAGAGTTAGCTAAGTTCTGATTATCTGCCACGAACGCCACCTGAACACGGCTATTAATTTGCGCACAATTAAGACTTACAAAGTTATCTGCGAGCATACCAGCATAGTTATATATTAGATCATACAGCCCTTTACAGCTATCTATAGCTAATTCTGCATCTAAATGTGTTAATCCTACTACTATACCATCTAATCCTTCCGTGCTCTGGCGCCCGTCTAAGTGCCTAACCGTAACTGTTTTGGAGCCTAAAACCGGGTTAGCTATAACGTATTGTGTCGGTACCTTATAACAATCAGGTTCCCCGCCATAGTTACCAGTAAGCGCATAAAGCGCATTATCAAAGGCTTCAAAGCGCGTGAAGCATACACGGCCTTCCAGTATCAAACTTTCCTTTATGTATTCTTCATCCATCCGCTCTTCAAGGCCTTTAAGCCTGATCAGCTCAGCAACCTTATTTGTTAATGTCTTAAAATAATATTTAAATACCTGTTCTACATCACAAACGCCACTATATTTAGGTATAACCACCATAAAACGCCCCCTTAATTCTATATATACGTATATAACGCACAAACCTTTACTACCTACAATTATAGCATAATCGCCAGGGGAAGACAATAGCAGCGGGCCAGCCTGTTGAAATTGTTGAATAATTGCAGGATCCAAACCACGCAAAAGCGCAAACTTATCAAATATTGCGGTTCTTCCGAGTATCTTAATTTGTCAAAAAGAAACGTCAAAAAGCACAAATCAAAAATAAAAAACAAATTCCAAAACGTGGCGCCCAAACACCCCATCTTTTGCCACATAGCAAT
>ERZ809504.100-NODE-100-length-12105-cov-3.928299_pt1 | contig 12105 bp, 26 predicted proteins | sample MGYA00521273_ERZ809504 | MGnify/ENA primary metagenome ERZ809504 (study PRJEB31581, sample SAMEA3312979) | metagenome | study: EMG produced TPA metagenomics assembly of the PRJEB8939 data set (Metagenomic analyses of Rumen microbiomes reveals...
TGATTGTATTCATAGCGTTTCTTGTCATTGGTCTCAACTATCTCGTCAAGTGTCTCTTGCGTATAGCCAAGGCTCAATAGCTCAGATACATTACGCCATCCGTTATGGTCTATCAAACCTTTACTGAATGCTTCCTTGTCATGACGAAGCAAGAAAGCAAGTTCTTTTCCAAGATTTATTATGTCTTTATTCATTTTTAAACTGATTTTGTTTTGTTGACTTTTATTAATTCCTCTCTCTTAGCTGTTACAGTGCCATAGCCACCGTTTATCAAATACAAGTCTCCCCAGAAGAAATCTTTGTCTATTTTTTCGACGATATACTCACCTTGGTCCTTATATTGTCTCCATCGTACCGTATCACCTTTTTTGATTGGAATCCTACTTTCCTTATAGATTTCAATTCCACTTTTGAATTTGTCAACAAAGGCCTCACAAGCACAAAAATGAGCTTCCCAAAATATATCAGGGATGACCCATAATATACGAAGAGTATTGCATAATAATCTCCATATTACTACCAAAACTCTCAAGACAATAACCAACGGCCAAAACCATGTGCAGAAAGCACCGCTTGTCGTATTTCCCTTAACATAATAACAATGGGCGATTATTCTGCCTAATGACAGGTATAACAGTCCTATGATAACACCTATAGCAAATAATATTATTTTTTCCATATTCTTACTTTTTAAAAACAGTCTTTTATCTCGTCGTAGCCAAATTTAATCATTGTTGCCAGCTCTTTTAAGGCTTCCCATATAACCTTACCACAGAAACGGGTTGCCAAAATAAGTATAATAATCACGGCTATTACGACTCCGATAGCAAGGTAAACTGGCCAGAACAAATAACGCCCAACCATCATTTCGGTACTATCATCTTTATCCCCTATAAAATCTTGTGCGACACAGCCTAAAAGCAGCCAGCTCACAACACACATTACATATGCAATTTCCATATTGTTTTACTTTATTTTACATAATGATTTTGAATGACATATTACATTTCCGTCTCTTGGGAAAGTAACTTTTCACGATTCTGCTTAATGATATCGTTGAAGTCATCACATATCTTTTTGGCAACACTCTCATCCTTAAAATAATTGCCAACTTCATAAAACGAATCATCTCTAGCATGCCTGTCATCAATACGAGACAAAACTTTGAGAAGACCGTCAGCAGTGTATATCGTAAAATAATTCCCTCCATTTTCAGCCCTTCCTGACATTTTGATTGGATTAATCTTGTCGAATACAAGACGAATCAATTCCATGTGTGAACTAACACGAGCTGCCTCAATAGCATTTGTGGTAGGATTGATGTAGTATAATACACCATTCTCTTTGCCATCCTGGAAGTACTTGTTTATACCTCCATGCCTTTCAAGAGCATGAATCACACCCATACCATTCTTATTGTTGCCTTCGCAGTAAACACTTTTAGTCTTGTCCACTGTCTTTTCCATTTTTACCACTACATTTTTTGTATTATCAGTTGTATGATTGTCTACGGATACAACATTTATTTTTTTGAGTAGATATTTTGAATTACCTAATACCTCTATACATGGTGACTTGCGGTTCTGCTCTGTACGATATGTACTACATTTGCTATAGAAATCACAATCTTCACAAGTTTGATTGCCGACTTTCTTAACGAATACATAAGTTCCGTTACAATCACCACAATCGAATCTGATTCCATTTGCATAATTCATTTTATTTCTGTTTTTATTTGCATCTCAGCACCACGCCTTGATTTCTGTTTGCAAAGATACAAAGTTTATTTGAAACCTCCAAATTTCTTAACATTCATTAACAAAAAAATCTCCCCACTATTTGCAGGAAGATTCTTTTACTATATTTTTGGTTGAATACTCATTATCATGTTATCTATGTCTCGTTCCGAATCCTTCAAGGAAATGTCCAATATTTGGATAATCCTCTCTCTATACTCTGACAAATCCTGATTTGCATCACTTTCCAGAGAGTTTATGAAGTCTTCCTTGATAAACTCCCTATATTGTGTGACATAGCCTTTACAGTCATCTTGCCTTGCTTGCATTAACCACCCTTTGAATCTATCCCATAAATCCATAGGGGTTACTATCTTAATTGTGAATTTAATCATTTTTCCACCATTCCTTTCTTGTTTTAAAGAGAAAAGTCAAAAAGAAGCAGCATAGAACCATAACAAATATCGGTCCAAACCACTGTGTCAGAAAAACATAAGGTGTCATGTGTTTTTAGCCATTTTGTATAATGCTACCAATACTGCAACAGCACCTCCTGTCATCATTACCATTGCAAAACAAGGAAAAAACCATTCCGTTACAAATTGATTCGGTGTCATATCTTAATCCTCCCCAATATTAAATATCTCTTCAATGTGTACAATTCTTCCTTTCTTAAGCCTACTTTGGATATACTTCCTCTGAGGTCTTGTAAGTGTTGGCAATACATCTTTTAACGCTACAGGATTGCCTTCTCCGTCATTTTTGAACGGAGTGTTCATAAACTCGTCGTATGTCATTCTTTTAATTTTATATTATTTAAATCTACCATAGAATAGATGCGACCATCAAAACAATCTTTATCTTCTGATATTATATTACCGTCAAGTTTAAGCTTTACAGAAACCTCATTGCCCCACCATAAAACCTGGACCGATAGATGTTTCTTAAGATAGTCACCGATATAATCATCCAAATTGAATTCATTTCCTAGCTTTGGGTTCTTTGGATATACAGAAGTCTCTACAATATCTTCCTTACGGCTTGTCGTTACAGGGTCCAGAATTTCGTAGCCAAGTGACTGCTCCATGTTCAGCAATATTCTGTCAGGCTCATCTACAGCCATAAAAGCGATTATGCTGTCCATTGGTAAATCCAGGGTGTCTGAACGGAAACAATCATCTTCCTGGTTGTAGAGGCCTATATCCATCTTCTTGAAATAGTTAATGTCCCGATAAACCAATATCCATTGCAGATGAGGAGGCCGTAGATTACACTCTGTCTTTATCCACCTGTATTTCTCATAGGTTAAAAACCTCTGAGGCTTGTTGTTTAACGTTTTATCACTCATATTAATCCTCCATTGCTTTACGAAGTTTTTCAATGTCTTCTTCTGAGAATACTTTCATGTGGAAGAAGCCAGCTCTTGACGTTAACTTGCAACGTTCCAATTTTGACAGGTAGTCACAAACTTTGTCAAGCATACTCTTGTCTGCCCATTCAGCACCTTGGATGAAATACTCCCAACAACGATTTTTTTCCCAACCATCCAAATACTCCTCTTCATCAGAAGCTTCGTCGGCTGCTTTTATTATTTCTTCTGTGCGTGTCATGTCTTATCTAGATAATCGAAATTTATTCGGCAAAAATCTTCGCCATTCTCATCGATAAGCATAAAATGACTGCTCGTATCCATCGGCTCGGTGCTCCCATCCATAACAAGGCAGTCTTTTTCAGCACAATAGGCACCGACCAACATCCTGAACAGGCAGAAAATAGGTCTAATCACGACAATCCAATGGCCATCTGGAGGCCTTTGATTTGTTGATGTCTTTATCCACTTGTACTTCTCTGTAGTAGTGGTCTTTGGCCCTTCATCAAAGTAAATGAAATCTGATAAATCTCCCATAACTTATTCCTTTACTTTTTCAAAGTGATTAAAGAAATCATCCTTCGTCCTTACAAAGAACGGCCCGTCCTCATTAGGATATTCTGCCTTGTAAAGCACGAATTCATTGCACCACACTCCGTCCTGTTTCACCAGCAGTTTTTCACTTATCAAAGAGTATGGCTTACCTGTTCTGCTGTGAATGTACTTTTCCATATTATCCCTCTACTTTTTAAAGCATTTACAATCTGGATTGTGAACTACACCAGCAAATCCATAACCAGCGTAACCCTGTCGAAGTGGCTGTTCAAACCAAATGTATTGATGACCTTTGTACTCAAATTCTCTGATTACATTGTCATATTTACTACCAGTTTGAACTCTTTGCACTTGTTGCCCGAAATTTTCAGCCTCTTCATTATTCCCTGGACCATCAGAATTAACTTCTGTACAAGAACCCAATGCAAATATCGAAAGTGATATTAAAATTGTTTTATTCATTCGTGCTCCTCCTTTTGAATAATTGAGTGATTTCATTAATAAATGGCACGGCTTCATTTTTTGACTGAAAATAATTGCCGAGTTCATACAGTCTATCGTCTAATTCACTCTCTGTGTCAAAACGGTACTGAGCATTTACAATACCATCTTGTATTGCAATATAATAATATGGCATACCTACGTGCTGCCTGTTTATATGAGGTTTAAGCTCTGTCCCTGCCATTTTCAGGAGAGATAACATGTTTGCATCTCTTGTACATTTGATACATCCTCGTGCATCAATGTAATATGCACCATCAGGGCACTGACCTGTGAATTCTTCGTTACCAATATACCCACCTCTATTGATAAGAGCCCCAATGACACCTTCCCCTGTTTCGGTGCCATATATGTAATATACCTTCTTATTCATTTTCTTTGTCAAAATGTGAAATTATACAATATGCTATACCCCCAAAAAGGAAATAATAGCCAATTAACTCTAATACCACTCTTATCATCACTCTTCTTCTGCTAAGTATTTAAGGCTACGGTAATTATCAAAGACCCTTTTTATTATGTCTTGACAATTATTCCATTCAAGCATGGCGTTTACAATTAGAGATTTAGCATATCCTTCATGTGACTTGTATCTCTCTTCGCACACGTTAAAATCCACATCAACATCAAAGATTTCAAAACCTGGACTGGTCTGCAAAAAGCACTCGACTTTTGTCTTACCAGAAGGTAAGAATTTTAATGTCAATCTACCATTTATATCATCATGGAACATAATTGACTCCTCATTCTCATACACCATGTCCCTGACATCGGGATATATTTCAAGAATCAACCCCAACTGATTCTTGAATGCCTTTATTGCTAATTCTTTCTTTGTCATGTTTTTTATATTTTAGTGTAAATTCTCTTGTTGTCAGCCCACTTATAGAACTCCTTAATGGTATCAATATAGTTGGGTGTTAATTCTACGAAGTTTACATTCTTGCTCTGCGGAAGCCTGGTCAGCTTATAGATAAGCAAAGGATTATGTATAACAGTAATCAACTGTGTTCGCTCCTTTCGCTCACTCAGTATGCCATATAACTCTTTTATGTGGTATATGTCAAGGTTTCTGTCTGGCTCATCCATGAGGACGGTATATTCATAGTTCTTCTTTGAAATCTTGATACTATTCTTCTTGTAGTAATCAAGAAGCTGCTTGATTCTTTCCGACCAAAGGTCATTTGAACTTTCTTGGATTTTTTCCAGTTCTTTGATAGGGAAAAAATAATCCTTCCTGCCATACATGAAGTTGAATAAATAGCCTATTGCAGTAAGCATTTTCTCTCCTGTTGAAGATGAGGACATGTCCATCAGAAGGCTGTAATTCTCGATTTTATCTTCAAAAGTATGCCCATTCCTTTGGATGTCATCAAACATCAACCTAAAAACCTTACCCTTGTAATCAGCCTTTACCTTGACTCCGTCGTTGAAACCTTCGGATTCATTAAACCTCTTATTACCCCACAGGTTCGGGAATTTAAGGACTCCAAACTCTTCACGCAGATTAGGAACATGAGTTTCCATACTGTCATTACAAAGAGTGTAATCCCTAATAAGGTTAATCAACGTAGATTTGCCACTGCCGTTCTCTCCGACAATGACATTCACGCCTGGCTTGAATTTGAACTTTGCACCATTGGCAAATGCCTCTATATTAGAGAGGTACGTTAAAGGAGCCTTTTTATTATCTGTTATTTAAACTGATTTAATCATTTCCTGTTTCAAATTTATGTTACGGATGCAAAGATACAAATAATATTTGAAAACACCAAATATTTTAACAATTATTCAATGTTTGCAGTTATATATCCCTTAACAACACATCGGATAGCATGGTCAAGAAGCTTGTGATAATCTGAATCTCTTATTCCGTCAGTACACTTTAGTATCGTACCATCTTTACGTATCAGAACATGCCACTCGAACTTATCATCATGTTCAGGCTCATAAACAATATGTACGAACATCCCATGCCTGACTCTAAGCCAGTCGGTTGCCATTTGGTGTGTCGGAGCCTTAATATATCTTTCTTGCCCATAGTTCAATTCTTCCCACAGCACCTCTTCTGGCTCATCGCTTTTGCACGACATCTTGTAGTACATATCACAGGGCTCGTTAAAGCCTCTTTCAAATAAAAGCTTCGCCACATCGTAAGATACGTATGCTTCTTTAATCACCATAACTAAGCAACCATTTATTTTTTATCACAATCCTGCAATAGGAAAGGAGCGAAGATTACCCCTTCCCCTTTCTCTGCATCGTTTGATTCAATTACAAACTTGCAAGTATCATAAAGTTTGTTGAATACTTGCTTATTGGTATATTTCGATTTAATCTTCAACATAATGCCAAACACGAAAATTACCATTAGAAAGTGTCTCTATATTGATTATCTTCCAATCACCCATATGATACTTCATATCATATATGTCAGAATAATCATGAAAAGCTATTTCTTTACTCATAATAATGCAAATTTATATTAACGGATGCGGAAGCCATGCCTTAACCTCTTTGGATAGCTTATAGCAATCCTTACAGACGGTTACATAAGCATCGTCTGAATATTCCCAAGGGAATTTAACCAACTCACTGGTATAATATTCATGGCATTTCCTATATACTTTCAGCTTATAGTTACCACCACAATACTTACATCTGTAGTTGTCCCTCTTGAGTATTTCCTGCTCCTTCTGTCTCCATATTTCCGAATCCTTCATGTCATCATCGGCTGGACAACTGCGTTTTAGTATCTTCTCGAATTTATACATCAGATACATGAGACGGATGCCCATCACTATGATAATGATAGATACTATGGAGAAAACTATTTTAAAGATAATCATTGCTTGGCTTAATACTTCTTCTCTTAATTTCTTTAATTCGGATAGGCTCACCACCCTCCTTGCAGGTTAGTGTACTACCCTTGTAGACATTGTAGCCATTATCCTTGTCCTGACAAGCAAGGTAATGTAATATTTCCCTGTAGATTGGATAGGTCTCTGCTATAAACTTCCTCTGATGTTCATTAGGACAGTCACCGCCAGACCAGCCATAGCTTGCGTTGAACGGGAGGTGTGGTGTCACCAATGGTTTGAGGTCATCAAGTCGGTACCTGAGTTTACTGTAGTTATCCAGCAAGGAAGCCATATTCCATAGTTCAACCTGACCGCCCATGAATCGATGGCAGTCTTCAACACAACTGGCAATTAACCTTAATTGCCTCTCTGTGCATTCAATCCTATACTTTTTCTCTTTTTTCTTCATTGTGCCCGATTTGTTTAAACCTCTCAACCAATTGGACATAGGACTCATAGTATTTACCTTTTAAGTCACTATCCTTGTAAGCCTTCTCTATGAGTTCCTTACCAGTGCCATAGAAACAGCCGACCCTCCACATGTCATTGCTACGTGTCCAAGTAAACCATCTGCCTGATGAAAAATGGTTCCTGAAAACGATAAAGTCTTCATTGCTGGCTATTTCAGCATCACCCTTAATATCGGCAGGACCGTCAATACACAAACAGCCATGAATTTTAGTTGTGCCACAAATGTAGGCATAATTACTAATCGTTGCAGAACCATATATCTGTGCATCACCGAAAACCTGTGCATACCCATGGATACATGCCTCATCATAAACGCATACATCGCCAAAGACCTGTGCATTGCCATACACAGTTGCATCGTCATAAACTTTGGCCCGACCTGCAATCACGGCATAACCAGATATTGCACTTTCTCCAAATACCTCTGCGTTTCCTCGGATTCGTGCATTTTCATATATGAAAGCTTTATCATAGACCTGTGCAGCCTCAGTCATTATAGCATAATCCCTAACCTCTGCTTCCCCGAAAACTTTTGCACTGCAATAAACACGTGCATTAGAATGAACTTTTGCATCATCAAAAACCTCTGCATGGTCGGATATTAGAGCATGGTCAAAAACCATGGCATTGCCATAAACCTTGGCCTCACAATCAAACCAGCAACTATATTCTTGGGATAGGTTGCCTTCCGACTCATCCCATCCACCTTCGTCACCTGGATGGACTATATCCCCATTTATCAATTTGAAAGTGCTAACACTTACTATTCTGTGCAGAATATGACCATTCCATTCCAGGGTACTATCTGAAAGCTTGTATTTCTTTTCTTTCATATTATTGTTGTTCGTTTACATAACCATTTAGGAATTCTCACGAATCAGCCAGTTCCAATATGGGTCTTCAACTACTTCCCTGAACTTATCATAATTTTCGCCACCAGGAATGGCAAAAATAACATTCTCGAATCCATAATCATGGGACTTTAGAAAGGCCATGAACATGGTTGCTACCTTATTTGGATTATTACCGAATACGCCACATCCGAAAGCACCAAGTATGATGTTCTTGACACCCATCTGTGCAGCAACGGCAAGAACGAAGCCGATTCTTGAATTCATCACAAAATCGATTGCAGCTACATTCCTCTTATACTGTGCAGCAGAAGCATTAGGAGCAGCACAGGTGAGAATATCTGCCTTTGCCACCAGCTCATTCTCATCATTGACAAAGCCAACATCCTTGGAGAATATACACCAATTGGTATAAAGTTCATCATTTTTGTTCTTGTTGTTCCAAGCATAGTCCTCCTTGAACTTGTCATCATTGAGCACGTTATACAAGAATGAATCCTTGCATAGATATTCCTCCTGTGCAAGGTGTACAGCAGGTCTACCAAAAGAACCGCCTGGATACTTGTATGAGGCAAAATTCAATGCAGCATAGTCCTTGTATTTGAGAATAGCCTCGGTTGTGGTAAGTTTCTCGACAACGATTTTTTCCAGGGACGGAGACTGCTGACAATAATCCACTGTTTTTGCTGTTCTGAACGTCTTTGAATTATCTACTGAATGCTTGATTTCCTCTGCATAGAGGTCCTGCATTTTCTTTGTGTGCTCAATAGAGCCATAATAGTATGCCATAAAATTTCTTTACTTTTTTTTGTTTATGAATCGAAATATGTTTATTATTTTTTTTCCCAAGCGGAGAAATTCATCAAACCATGTGACTTTGTACTTAGACTGCACAATCATGGTATCCGAAGCTATCTCTCCATACCTTCCAAGATAATACTTGGCACCTTTTGGAATGATGCATTTGTATAAGCTGTATTTCTCGAATGGGTGATAAATCAGTACAATCTCCAATCCCTTGAATCTACTTCGGTATGCATGGAAACCTTTCGTCACAAATCCATCTTCTTGTTCCATTTGTGTATGGTTTTCTACACCAAACGTATAGTTGTACTCGTAAAACGGAGAACTGCCTCCACTTTCTGTCGGAATAAGATACTTGTAACACTTGATTTTCTTCTTGGCTACAAGTGGCTCATCCCCGTTATTTCTGGTTGTGTCTACAAATAAGCACATAATTCTTGATTATATAATATGATTTCACTACAAAGGTATTGAAAATAACTGAAATAGCAAAATTTTTTAATATTTTTTAAGCATACCATGCTACGTGTGCTTCCTTTTCCTTTAATTTCTTGGCCCTTAATCTTTCTACGGTATGGTTCTTGTGCGACGGCTTTAACCAATCAAACTCGTAGAGCCATCCATGTCTATATGCAGCGAAATACGCAGCATAGTCATTCACCATGAATTCCTTGTAAGTCTTGTATTGTCTTGCAATTTCCTCACATTTTTCCCTTTTCCATGGTTCTCTGTACTTTTTCTTCAACCAGGTATAATCCTTAAGCCAGCCATGCTTGTATGCTGCACGGTAGGCATATAAGTATTTTCTCCTGAACTCATACTGATACTCACATGACTTTGCCAAATCATAGCATACTCTCTTTGACCATTTAAGTGTGGAAGGACATAGCCATGAGTATTTATCCAGCCAACCGTTATTCAGGGCCGTTACATAAGCATGTCTTGAACCAATCTGGAACTGGGTCCTCGTCTTGTATTTCCTTGCCTCTTCACGGCATTCACTCTCACTTAATGCCTTAAAAGTATCGGCTGGTCTTAGCCAAGTGAACTCGTCAAGCCACCTGTGAGACCATGAACTACGGTAGGCTACAGGGCTTCCTTTGGCAAACTGCCCCCTGGTCTGGTATTTCTTGGATTCCTCGGCACATCTCTCGTGATTCCAGTAACCTTTGGATTCACTCTTCTTCTGAAACCACACAAAGTCCTTGAGCCAATCATTATTCCATGCAGAATAATAAGCACCCTTACTCCCCCTGTAGAAATCAGTCTTGGTCTTGTACTTCTTGGATTCCTCAACACATGCCTCATACGTCCATACCTTCTGGTTTGCCTTCACGAGCCATGTGAAATCATCCAGCCATTTATGACGGTATGCAGCAGCGAATGCAGCACAACTCTTCAAGTTGAAATCCTTGAACGTGGTATACTTCTGGGCTTCCTTATAGCACATCTCATAAGTCCAATGCTGAGAAGGCCTTCTCTCCAGCCATGTAAAATCCTTCAACCAACCGTGATTGTGTGCAATGGAACATGCCCTTGGCTCAGCATGGCGAAACTCTGCCAAGGTCTTGAATTTCCTTGACAGCTCTATGCAATTTGTTTTTGTGTATTCGTTTCTTTTTGACATAATAACCTTATTTGAAATAATAACGATGCAAAGATAGTAAAACAATTCCGAAATACCAAATATTTTTAATTTTTTTAACAATTTTCTTTGTCACGTCAAGGAAAAACAGTACTTTTGCAGTATAATTATATTAATGCTTTTTGAATCATGGAATTTTTGAAGAAACTTAAAAGTAAACTCAGTCGAAACGTTAAGAACGTTATCAAATGGGTGATTGCTGTATTAGCTACAAGTGGTTTTGCTTTTGGTATCATCCAGCTTGTACCAGACCCTCAGACCCCTGATAGGGGATTATTACTTCCTTTGGGTTGGACTATTGCCATTATGGTAGTGTCAGCAGCTATTCTCGTATGGTATACATATCGAGTTATGTTCACAGAAAACTAATTGATTTTTAATAACTTACACAATGTTTGCTGTAATTGCTGAAATTATCGCCTGGATTGCCACTTTCTTTCGTGGCGCAGGTATGCTTGCCAAGAATGCCAATATGGTCAAGTACCTTGTTAGTATTGGCAACCTTTGTTGGTTTATCAATGGTGCAATGACATCCAACGTCCCGTTGATGGTAAGTAACGGCTTCTGCCTTGTTGTGATGCTCTATGAGATTTTCAAGGTTAAGATTATCAATTTCTTCAAGCCAGTTACTGATTTCATTACAAAAATCATTGAATTCTTCAAAAAGCCAATCGGAGGCGAAGAAGAAACCACAGAGAACAAGGCTTAATGATTAAAAGACTGTTAACCAAAACGTTAGCAGTCTTTTTTTGTAATTTGAAAAAGTGACCATCCTCACGGACAGCCACCTTCTTGAAATTTACATATCCTTTTAAATGTTATATATTGTTTGACCGTTGTTTGTCGGAATAGTAGGCATACTTTTCCAGATACTGAATGCTTTTGTAGAGTTGTATTAACGGATGTTCCCCTTTCTCTGCCACAACTTCATTTCCGTCTGTATCACACACATTCTCTTGTTTATTGTAATAACTGTTGTAGTAGACAAGTCTTTCCATACCCGTTTTCTCATCCTGTTGAACTGATACCCCATATATGTCATATCTACGACCAAGTTCATCTCTGAGTGTATTCTTCAAAGCAGTTACCACATTATGTGTTAACAGATATAACGGAGCATCGGGTATTTTAATTACATTCTCAATCATATAAAGTCCTCCTATGAATTATTTTTTACTCCAACCATGTTTACATGATTCTTGATGTTATTCTCAAACTCTTCCTTAACCCTCTTCCAAGATACGGGAGTGTAGTTGTGGTTATCAACATAGCTAGATCGGAAGAGCGTCGTGTAGGGAAAGAGTGTAGATCT
>ERZ809504.102-NODE-102-length-11969-cov-28.117845_pt1 | contig 11969 bp, 17 predicted proteins | sample MGYA00521273_ERZ809504 | MGnify/ENA primary metagenome ERZ809504 (study PRJEB31581, sample SAMEA3312979) | metagenome | study: EMG produced TPA metagenomics assembly of the PRJEB8939 data set (Metagenomic analyses of Rumen microbiomes reveals...
ATTGTAGCATTTTTGACTCTTTGGAGAATCTATATAAATTTACAAAATTTACTTGACACACTACAATATATTGACTATAATATAAGATAATAAGAGCCATAAACTATATATAGTGATGGAGATGATAATATGAATTTCTGGACAATGAAACAGATAGTAGATGCAGCTCAGAAAAAAGCTGAGGATGAGAAAAATGCAATTGAGAAAAAATTCTCTTTACCTGCAGTAGGAGCCTCAGAGGCCAGTGCATCAGATGAACCAAAGAAAACAAGAAAAACAAAGAAACAGTCAGAGCCAGTGATCCCTGAGGGACCGGAGGCCGACAATGTACTCCCGGAAGATGAACCGGAAGAAGATGAGGAGGAATAATTATGGCAAGTCAGATCTATAGCTTTATCAATGCAGTAACGTCTCAGGCTCTTGGACACAGTGCAGTAGCACAGTCCAATACAGAGGACTTTGTCTCTCTGGGTGATGCAGTTCTCTCCAATGTAGAGAGCACATCTGCATTTTACTCAGCACTCTCAACAGCAATTGGACGTACATATGCTCTTTACAGATCTCTCCCGGAGCAGAGATCAGGTATCATGAGAACGCCTTTAGAGTTCGGTGCAATACTCCGTACTATAGAAATTGATAAAATAGCATCAGTAAAGGCCAACAGTTCATGGGATGCATCTGCATCAATTACTGAGACAATTCTCAATGATACAACAGATGCAATATGCACCTATGACTCAAAACGTGGTACATTTGAAGTAGACACTAAAGTAATTTATGATATACAACTCCGTGAGGCCTTCTCAGATGAGCAGTCAATGGCAGCATTTATAGATATGGTTTTCTCTGATATGTACAATGCTATGGAGGTTGCTATCAGAGATCTGGAAAATACAACAATTGCAACAGGTATAGCACTTGCATCTCAGTATGCGCTCACTTCAAAGTGCTGCATCAACCTGCTCCATGAATACAATGTTGCATACTCAGCAGCTAAAACATCAGATACCTGCTTACTGGACCCTTCATTTCTCCGATTTGCAGCAGCTCAAATCAAAAAGCATAAGAAATACATGGAGGATCCGAATGAGCTTTATAATCCTGCAGGATCTCAGAGATGGACTCCTTCAGAAGAATGTGAGGTCCAGGTACTTGAGGAATTCGCATCAAACTGTGCAACATATCTTGAGTCAGATACATTCCACAATGAAATGGTTAAGCTCCCTAGATACAAAGAGCGTTCATTCTGGCAGGGTATTGGAGACGGATCACTTGCTCAGAGAGCTAAAGTTATGATCCAGAGAGGTGCATCCGGATCTGAAGTATCAACAACAGTAAACGGTGTAATAGCATATCTCTTTGACAGAGAGGCTATTGCTGTTATGGTTGACTTTATCCGCACAAAGTCCGATTACAAGCCGAGATACGAGCATACAGAGTATTATCATAAATGTGACTGGGCCTCACTTGTCAGATCCACTCAGCAGATGATAGTGTTTACTATTGATGATTATTATCCTCTTACAGTCCCGGCTGCAGATGTGACTGCATGGGCAACAGCATATGTAAACTACTATACTAAAGATGAGTCTACAGGTGCATACTCTGCAGCAACATCAACCTACGGAGCAACTACACAGTATTATAAGAAATCATGATAAACGGGAACGTTTCTGACATATTAGTATCCCTTAATTACGTAAATAGCCTTGTAAAGCTCTCAGAGCTTACAGGGCTATTTGTCTAAAGGAGTTGAATTATAATGTTTTTGCAGGATATACCTTTACCTATAGCTCTGAGAGCCAGCAGTACAAACTATAAAACATTCTATCAGTACCGTACAAATCAGTTATTAGAGTATATGATGAGACTCTTTACATGGAGAGGTCTCCCTGACTCAATACCTGCTCATGAGATAGATATTTACCTCTATTTATACGGGAGATGCGGTATAAATAAAGCCCGTCTAAATGATGATCTTCTGGCAGTAGTCCCGGAGTGGACCGGATGCACAAACTATCTTGATATACCTAAAACTTATACGTGGTGCACGCCTATACAGAGTGGTCAGTGTTACATAGGTAAAACAGGAGTATTAATTGATAATACACTACTGCACAACTCATCTTATCCGCTCATCCATGCAACAGCATCAAGACTTGCTCATATAGACTCCACTGTTATATGTGCTCTGGTAAACGGCCGTGATAATGTAGCAATTAAAGCATCTACTCAGAAATTTGCAGCAGATGCAGAGTCATATCAGAGACAGAAGTATAACGGGATCCCGTCTTTTATAGTTGACAGAGGATTTTCTACTATTGAGATTGATGATCTCAAGACTCAGAACACTATGAACATCAGGGAGCTCCTTGATTCTCAGCAGTTAATTCTCTCAGAGTTTTATGAAACAATAGGAATTAATAAAACAGTGGAGAAGAGAGAGCGGTTAATAACAGCAGAGGCTGCAGCAAATGAGCAGCTCCTTAAACTCAATATCAATAATATGTATATGTGCAGAGTAAAAGGAGCAGAGGAGATCAATAAAATGTTTGGTACTAACATTACTGTGGAATGTAATGTTGATATAGCCAATGAAACATCAACGGACCCGGAAGAGACTCCGGATGAGAGAGGAGGAGCAGGTGATGGTACTGAAGAAAATCAAGGATCTTTATAACGGAGCAGGTGCATGGCTTGCTGCAACAGGTGTAACTCTTATAGGAGACTGGACTGATCTTGCTACTGTGCAGGCACTTGATAATCGTATATATGATAAGTACGGAGAGAAATATCTTGCTGCATACCTGCAGACACTTCCTGCATCAGAGATCACTCAGCGAGTAGTCAACTATGTAAACAGCATAGTTTATGAGCTTGATACACTGGCTGCATCAACAGAACAGGAGTATAATCCTATAAGTAATTATGATATGACTGAGACAGGACGGGATGAAACGAGATCCAATGCATCCGGAAATACAACATCATTCTCAACAACATATGATGACAGCACTACAGAAAGAGAGACCGGGAAAACATCAACAAGCGGTAATACTTCAGATACTCTGATGCATTCTCTCCAGAGATCCGGTAATATCGGAGTAACATCTTCACAGCAGCTCCTGCAGTCAGAGAGAGATATAGCCAAATTTGATTTTATCGGATATGTAGCAGAGAAGATCATAACAGAGTATACAACATCCCTTTATCATCCTCTGGAGGCAGATATGGAGGTGCTTATATGACTGTTACGCTTTACAATACAAGCTCCTCATATAATACGCTTGGAAAAGGTAAATCTGCAGTAGGTCAGGCAGTAACTGCTCAGGCAAAAGGTCCTGTTGATGTGGATAATCCGACTCTGATACTCGCATATAATTCTGTAAACTTCAATTATTTTCATGTATCAGAGTTTGGACGTTATTATAATGTTACGGCCCGCTCTCTGACTCCGGGAGGTCAGGTCATAGTTACCGGAGAGAGTGATCCTCTTGAATCATTCATATCTGATATATCAGCACTGGAGCCTCTGATAGTCAGAGCAGAGGATCCGGAGATGAGATCTCCTTATATAACTGATAATGCTATACCTATACCGACAGATCCTCAGTATGAGGTAATAGAGGGAGAGGAGATCATAAGCTCTCTCTCTTCAGGTATGTATGTGATAGGAGTGGTATAATGAGTTTACCGTGGACTAATTTACAAACACTTATACATGACTGGATGCAGGGACTGCAGATTATGGTTGATGCGATTGCACCGGATCCCGGAGAAGATAACAGTATGCTGCATCTTCAGTCATTGCCATATAAATTTGATGGTACGTTTTATTCATCAATATTAACAAAAGATATACTTGATGGATGGTCAACGTGGGATAAAGGTTATGGCTATCAGCCATGGTTATTCGCATACAGAGTTAATCTGATGGATAATAATTTGACTGTACATAATCAAAGATGGCTTGGCGGTAAAGGTGATACAAGTAACTGGTGGGATTATGTTTATGAGAGCGACTATGAAACAATTAATGCTGCAGGCCAGACTTTAATTGAGAGTAATTCTATAGAATTTGATAATGCTTATCCTACAGCAGAAATAAAAGTACACTGCAGTATGTACGGTGATTTATCTTTTGTACCATATTTACATTCTAATTCTGATATTAAATTTAAATATCCTGTAAAAAACGCTGGTAGTGTAAGCACAAGTAATTCGGATTTTGTAAACTATTCTACACCTCCAGTTTTTGATGAAAATACAGGAGTATGGCAGCCTACATTCTGGGGTGAATATGGGGGTATACCTGCTCGCCCGAATTTCTGTAGTAAAGATAATGTTATTATTGTTTTTGATAATGATACTGAAGCAACTTATTGTGTTAATGTTGTATTAGCACCAAATTCAACTAATAATGATGTACTGAATTATAATAATCCCGGCAGTGAATATAAACTGTACTATGGTGATAACTATCTGGTTTATGTACTTAACACTGCAAAAACATATAACTATCAGGATTTATATACAGGGACTAATCAGGCAACAACAGCAATTAATAATTGGCATCCGGATGATCCCCCGATAAAGACACCAACATATGATGAAGTAAAGCATGAAAATGATCCGGGAATTGATGAGGATATTGAGGTAGATATGCCTCTGAATGATGCTGCATACGGAGCAGGACTTTCTCATTATTATGTTACAACAGTAGCATCAACAGTACTTGATGATATATCAGCAGCAATGAGTGCATGGGATATAATTAACACTGGCAAGGATCTTTATAAAAATCTTATCTCATGCCGTATTACTAAAGTAGGCCCTATTCCGTCAGAGTCAAGTACATTTGTGATATACGGTGAGGAGCTCCAGTACAATGGCTCTCCTATTACTATTACAAAGATCACCGGAAATCCTTCAATGGATCTCGGAGAGTATGAGATCAAACCAAAATTCAATGATTTTCGTGATTATGCTCCGTTTACAAAGATAGAGATGTTTATTCCCTATTGTGGATGGGTCTCTCTCCCGTCTCACTGCATGAGCTCAAAAGAGGAGCCGAAAATAATTACAGGTACTTTACTTTGTGATATTATTGCAGGTACCTGTAAAGCAGTTATCAAGTGCAATGATACAGTAGTTGCTGAGGCCTCAGGGTTTACTGCTATAGATGTACCGTTTACCGGGGAAAACGTAGGTATGAAAATGGCCGGGATCGCAAGCTCTATAACTTCATACGGAAATCAGGCTGCAAAAACAGTAGGCTCTGTTGCATCCGGAGCAATGACCGGAGGAGCAGGAGCAGGAGCAGCTCTGGCCGGAGGTCTTGTTGGTATGCTCGGATCATACGCACAGATGTATAGTGCATTTAATGCAAACTATACTGAGATATGCGGAAAAACTGGAGACGGTTGTAATGTAGCAGGACTCGGATCTGTATATATAAAGATACAGAGACCAAAAGCAGGTGATACTGAAAAACCTTATTATGTACCTGCAAACTATGCACATACTACTGGATTTATGTCAATGAAACAGAAAAAGATCTCAGAATGTGAGGGTTTTATAGTATGCGCTAATGTTGATACATCAGGTATCTCCGGAGCAACAGCCAGAGAGCGGGCCGAGATAAAGCGACTCCTTGAAACAGGTATCTATGTAAATCTTCCGGATCCGGAGCCTCCGGAGCCTTGAGATATAAGGGAGATGAGAGGCGGGTCTCAGAGGGTCTCACGGGTCTCCCTGCATTAATAGAATAATGTTAAATAAAAAAGAGTAACTCTTATTGTGTAAAATGTCAATTGAAGAGTTACTCTTTTTTATGTTAATATAATAACTGGAGGTGATACACTCTGAAAGAATCAGAAAGAAAATATAAAAAAGAATGTCAGAAACACATAGCCGTAAATCTCACTCTCACTGACTATGAGAGATGGAGAGCATATGCTGAGATCAGAGGTCTCCGTATGGCCTCCATGATACGCAGTCTTGTCAATGCAGCCATTGATGAGACAGAAAACGACTACTCCATGAGCATTTCAGATATTATTGAGATGCAGGAGAAAATTAAGGAGGATGCTAATGTATTATCCAAATGAAAGACCGGACTACAGAGTATTTGATACTCTTGAGGGATCTGTACTGTGGTCCGGAGCAGACAGAACAGCAGCATTAAGAAACTTTGAATCATCTGCAGAGGCTCTTGTAAAGCAGAAAATCAGAACATATCTCATTCTGCAGGCTCTGGATGAGAGAGGCCTCTACAGGATCATGAGGGAGAGAAGATTATGAATGAGAGAAGTAAATCAGATCTCCTCTTTGAAGAGGATGAGGAGTTTATTGATGCCCTGGAGGAGGCAGTGGAGAGACTCTCACGTATAACCAGAGAGGGAGAGTTTATTGATGATATTGAAAGAGCAGTAGAGGCTCTCAATATTAAAACTGATGAGGATGAAGATCCTCCTCTGTTGATCTTCTGAGGTGATAATGATGATTAAAAATATTTACAAGGATCTGAATGAAGATCTTGAGGATGCTTTTAATGACTGTAAATATAGTACAACCGCTCATTATATGGCAGGAGTAATTGCAGGTAAAGCAGCACTGGCTGCAGAGCTCAAACTTATATCATTAGAACAGTATACTGCTTTTAATGATAAGATAGATGCAGCACTTAAAGAGTGGTGCCTGCTCATAGGGGAGTGATATAATGGGTACAAAACAATTACAGTATAAGCTCCTCCGGGAATTTGGTGAGGATCTAATCCGGGAGATACAGATCTCAGATGATCCGAATGAATGGGATTATGCACATTATATAATGGGTTATGCTCTCGGACTCACTCATGCTCTTAAACTTGACAAATCAGAGGCCTCAAATATTAATACAGAGGCAAAAGAGCTCACAGTCAGAATTGCAGAGGAATGTAAGAGAGTTCAGTATGTTCACAAGTATAACAGAGCAGTGGAGTACATAAAAGACAATATAAAATGTGAAAGTCTTAATAAAGTTTTATCACTTGCATCAACTAACGAGATCATTGATCTGTATGAGACCGGATTTCATGGTCCGGATAACTGTGATTTCTTTGATGCTTATGATATATTAGAAAACAAATATTTATGAAAGAGGTATTTATTATGGCATTTGATTTTAGCACACTCAACAGAAAAGGGTCACTCTTCACTATTGACACTGAAGGGATGGAAGGACACAAGGCTGCAGAAGTTTTCAAGGAGATCTCAGATGCACCGCTCATTATGCGTGCAGTTTTTGTAAACAAGGATACAGGTTATGGAGAATCAGTATCTGTAGTTACAAACAACTCTATTATTTACTTCAGTAAAGCATCTCTGGAGCTTGCTCATCAGATCAGAGACAATGAGGATGCAGTAAAGGAGCTCAATGATAAAGGAGCTTACTTTAAAATCGTTGAATTTGAATCTAAGAAGTTTAAAAAGAAGGGATACTCTTTTGAGTTTTTAAAACCTGAGGAGATCCCTGCAGATCATAAGGACGGAGATCCGGTATTTAAGTATTAATATTAAGGTGATGAGCCTCAGGGACTTCTCTGAGGCTCTCACTGATTATGAGCGGGAGGTAAGTAAACATGGGTAAACGAAAAAAGAAGAGCATAAGGATCCGGAGCAGCAGATCCTCCTCTAATATCAGAGAGAGATATGAGAGGTCAGTCTCCAGAGGTAAAGAGAGCCGACTCGGTAAACTTGATAAACTCTTTGAAGATCTTCAGAAGTATCAGACAAAGAAGGGACTCCCGTCTAAGTCTAAGCTCCGGAGCAATAAAGCAAAAGAGGACTATAACAGATTATTAAAAGAGATCGAAAAACTCGGTACTTATAAAAAAAGAAATGCAGAGAGAATTGATGAGACTGCTGCAGTAGTTGCTAAGAATTTTAATATAGAGGGTAAAAATGCGAGTGCTGCAGCAGAGGTATTTGTCTCCAATACTCTTCCGAGTATACCGGGATTTTCAACTTCTGAGGCCGTACTGGCTCTTGCTGATTCAGGTTTTGATGCAGACAGCATTTTCAAGATCCTCAATTATTTAAAAGATGATATAAACATGAAAACTCCGGATGAGATGAAACATTTTGCTGAAGAAGATGATCTGAATATGTTTATCACTCACGTATGTAACCTGCATGAGCTTGCTCCGGATATACCAAACGGTGATGTGATCCTGATGGCACAGCAGATGGTCGATTATGATCTTAATGATTATGATAGTGCAATAGATGAATACTATGAGGAGCAGGAAGAAGATGAGGAAGATGAGGATGAGGATTATTGATTTACTGGAGAGATCATAATTTTAAATTCATGAATGAGTATACTATTTACTCACTTGACACTGAAGTATCATCATTCTTTGTCTCCAGAGAGTCAGGAAAAGTCATTGCATATGATCCTGCAATATCTTCAGATGATTATAATGAAAACTATCTCTCCGGAGCTGTCGTTTATATCTGGATGATAGGTATTAATGATACAGTTATTTATGGCAGAGAGCTTGATGAGCTCCCGGAGGCTCTGGATCTCCTCAGATCTCACTCGGCAGGGATCCCTGTGATCTACATACACAATGCTGCATACGATTTCCAGTTTTTAAGGAACGTATTACACATTACTGACGTTTTTGCACGTACTATAAGAAAACCGATGAAATTCTCAGCAAATGACTGTGAGTTCAGATGTTCATATATGCTCACAAGGCTCTCTCTGGACTCATGGGGAAAGTATCAGAATTTAAAGGTGAAAAAACAAAAGGGCCTTTTAAATTATGACGTTCTCCGCTCTCCGCTCACTCCGCTCTCTGAGGATGAGCTTAAATACTGTGAGTATGATATACTTGTTATGTATGAGGGACTTAAAAAATATCTTGAAAGATATGAGGAGTTTAAAAAGATCCCTGTTACTCAGACGGGAGAAGTCAGAGCAGTAGTCAGGGATCTCTTTAAAAATAATAATCGTTATCTATGGAAGATCACCGGACTGCAGCCTTATACTGTAAACGAGTATAAACAGTTAAAAGCAGTATTTGCAGGAGGTGAGACTCACGGGAACCGTTGGAACGTAGGCCGGATACATGAGAGAGTAGGATCTTTTGATAAAACATCCGATTATCCGTATCAGATGCTTGCTGAAAAGTATCCAATGAGCAGATTTGCAGCAACTACTAAAGATCTGCGCTTTATGCAGCCGGATAAATTTGCTTATATAATAGAGCTCACTTATCATAACATAAAAGTAAAGACTCCGTCAACCTATATCAACAGATCTCACTGTATAGCAGTCAGAGGAGGTAAATTTGATAATGGCCGAATAGTTGAGGCTGAAATGATAGCAATTTGTATCACTGAGCAGGATTATCAGACTATATCAGAGATGTATGATTATGATCCTATTGATTATGAGAGAGATGTGATACTTGTCAAGAGATCCAGAAAACAGTATTTGCCTAAGTCAATGATCTTATACATACTTGCTCTCTATAAAAATAAAACAGAGCTCAAGGGTGTTGATGAGGAGTATGATCTCTACTGCCGAAGTAAAGAATTTATAAATAGTATGTTTGGAATGTGCTGCACTGATATATGCCTCCCTGATGTTTACTATCACGGGAACCAATGGAACCCGGAGGAGTATGTTAATGAGATGCACAAGGATCTGAAGGATGGACATATAAAAACTCAGGAGGAGCTCCTGCAGGAGAAACTTGATGATATTCAGAAAAAATTCTACAGAAATTTCTTAGCATATCAGTGGGGAGTATGGATAACTGCATATGCACGCAGGGAGCTCATGAGAGCTATAAATTATTGTGGTATGGATGAGATCTATCATGATACTGACTCCGTTAAATGCATTAATTCTGATAAATACCTGGATTATTTTGATGCAGAGGATGCTGTGATGGATGAAAAGCTCCGGAAAATGTGTGATTTTTATGAAATTGACTTTGATCTCACAAGGCCGAGAAGAGAAAAAGGTAAAGGTGAGAGAGCTCCTCTGGGTCACTGGGAGCATGAGGGTATATATGATAAGTTTATAACTTTAGGCGCTAAGAAATATGCTTATGAGAATCTCAGAGAGCCTGATGGAGTGAGTATTAAGGATAAAAACAGAGGTATCCATGTTACTGTATCAGGAGTCCCTAAAGAGCAGGGGAGTAAGTTACTCGGATCTCTTGAGAACTTTAAAAAAGGTTTTGTATTTGACAGAGAGAAATGCGGGAGAAAACTCTTAACTTATCTTGATGGTTGTAATCCTGAGGTTACTCTTCCGGATGGTTACAAAGTACACCATCCTTTTGCTATAAACATGAGGAATAATTCTTATAAACTCGGTATATCTTCAGATCTTGAGGTACTTATTAAAGAGCTCAATGAGCAGAAAGGATTTTTATGATGACAATTAAGGAAAGAGCTGCAGCACTGGCTGCACAGTTATGGTTTATACATGAGCACAGTATTACTCCGGGAGATCCGAATGATAAAGAACCCATATTTGCTTATGTTCACGGGAATTTTTACAGAGATACTATCAGAGAGGCCAGTGCTCTTCTGGAGTCTCTGAGTGAGACAATGGAGAAATGATATGTATCTTAATTATACTAATGAGAGACTGCAGGAACTTATCCATATTATTGATGATATAAGAGTGTATGAGCTCCCGTATGGTTATCATGATGATATGACTGATATTATACTTATCCTGCAGACATTACTTGAGAAGGATGATAATAATGGGACTTGATAAGAAAGGTTATTACACACTTAAAGACATTCTAAAAGAAAAATGTGAATACAATATCATCTTAGGCGAAAGAGCTCCGGGTAAATCTTATGCAGCTAAGAAGGAGTCTCTTGAGTATGCATTTAAAACAGGGACTGCATCTCTGGCACTTGTGAGACGTTTTGAGGATGATATTAAAAATGCAGCTATGACAGAGTATTTTGATGATAACAATCTGAATCACGGAGCTCCGGGAGATATTAAGAAGATCACCGGAGGACTGTATACAGATGTAGCCTGCATCAGAGGAGAACTCTTTTTCTGCAATAAGGACCTGGAGACGGGAAAGTATATACAGGGACAGAAGTGTGGGAGAGTATTTGCACTCAATATTGATCTGAGATACAAGTCAAGACAATTCCCTGAGGTGCATGATATTATCTTTGAGGAATTTGTCACAAATCAGTATTATCTCAGGGATGAACCGATGAGATTTCAGCAGCTTGTAAGTACGATCCTCAGAAAACGTGAGGGCCGTGTATTCATGATAGCTAATACTATCTCAAGAGTATGTCCTTATTTTCAGGACTGGGGACTCAGAAATATCCCTAAAATGCAGCCGGGACAAATAGACAGATATACTATTGATGATACTGAGATAGCCGTTGAAATGAGCCCGTCAAGAAAAGAAAAGTCAAGAATGTTTTTTGGCCGGGCGAGTAAAGCAATACAGGGAGGCCAGTGGGAGACTGATAACTTCCCGGATCTCCCTAAGAGATACAGAGAGTATGATCTCTTATACTCGCTTTATGTAGAGGCTGCAGGTTTCATTTTTAAACTGGATCTGCTCATTGATGAGGAAGGTGAGAGGATAATCTTCTGTTATCCGTTCACTAAATCGATAAAAGAGCATATCCCGGTTATAACAGACAGGTTCTCACCTGATCCAATGGTGAGACCTTTCCTGCTCCGGAAGATCCCCGCTGAGAGATCTATAGCGGATCTCATAGCACTGAGAAAAATCTGTTATAGCAGTAATCTCACCGGATCTGATTTCACTGCAGCTCTGAGGACGTTAAAAGGCGGTCTCATAGCAAGATAATAATATATCACTCTCAGCTTATAAGGCTCTCAGACATTGCTCTGAGGGCCTTATTTTCGTTATATCTCTGCATATCTCCAAAGTCCTATAATGGTACAA
>ERZ809504.104-NODE-104-length-11904-cov-4.979323_pt1 | contig 11904 bp, 3 predicted proteins | sample MGYA00521273_ERZ809504 | MGnify/ENA primary metagenome ERZ809504 (study PRJEB31581, sample SAMEA3312979) | metagenome | study: EMG produced TPA metagenomics assembly of the PRJEB8939 data set (Metagenomic analyses of Rumen microbiomes reveals...
CGAGATCTACACTCTTTCCCTACACGACGCTCTTCCGATCTAGCTATCCTTGACAGCGATAGCCTTGATGGTTTTATTGCTGACATTATCCGTTAACGGGCTACTATATACATCACTCGTAGTCGTTGGAGTGCTACCATCAGTAGTGTAATAGATGGTGGCATCGGGGGGTGTCGTCGTGATGGATATAGCGTTGCTACCATTATCCTGAATTGTTGGTGTGGCCACTTGACTGATAGTCAGCGTGCCTACTTCGGAGTTGGCAAGACCCGAATGGGTGGCGATGGCCTTCACCGTAGTGGGGTTAGAAACAGAGAATGGTTCATTATTATATGGATTGCTCGAAGCGGTTGGTTCACTACCGCCCGTAGTGTAGTAGATGGTGCAACCTTCGGTTTCACAAGTAATAGTAACCATTGAGGTAGCGTTGTTAAAACTAATAACCGGTGTGGCACACTTGATGTCTACTTCACCTTCACCTATGTCGGAATTAATCATTCCTTCCTTAACGGCTATCGCTCTAATTTGTTTTCCCGCCAAATCCTCTGATGCAGCAGTATAACGTGAACGTGTTGACGAGGTGGTAGGATCGGTGCCGTCGATGGTATAATAGATGGTTGCACCGGGGGTTGTTGTTGTGATGGAAATCTTATGAGTACCTGTTTCCTGCTGAATAGTGGGAGTCGCAACTTTGTAGATGGTTAATTCTGTCACCTCTGAATCTGTATATCCATCTTTGGTGACAATGGCCTTGACGGTAGTCTGCTCAGTCAATGCAAAGGGCTCTCCGTACAATGTACCATTAGTGGATGAAGGTTCTGTTCCGTCTGTGGTATAATAGATAGATGGCCACGAAGTAGTAGTCGTTAAAGATACTTTTCCTGATGTATTGTCGAAGTTAATAACAGGGTGGGCACACACAGTGGTAAATAAAGTAGGATCAAAATTCCAATGGGCACCATTATCTGCACCTCTGCTATTGATGATACCCATATTCAGGCCATTGGCAATGCTTGCTTGCGCATAACCTATGCTACTGCTTGTCCATAAATTATCGATGAGCAGTTTCGGTATGATAGCATAGCAAGTCACACGGCTATCCCCGTCACCTTTCGCCGCTTGAACCACAACAAACTGATATCGCTCTTCGTTTGCTGAATCATACGCTTTTACACTGACTGCATTTGTTTGGTCACTGGTATTGTTAGCAGTGCCTTCATAATACATGTATTTACCCCCTGTTGAAGGGTTGATAATGTAATAGTATTTATACCAAGTATCGGATGAGGCCTCTTGGAAATACCACGCCCTGCTTTCGCTAGCCTGATTGGTGAAGATTACCTTGTCGGGCGTAGCATCTGTTGAAGCATAATATGTGTCTTTTTGGACATTGTGTATTTCGTAATAATGCTTCTCGGAATCATCTGATGGTGTAAAAGGAGGGGTTGGCCAGGTAAAGGTCCCGTTAAAGGGAATAAACTTCCACTTGGAGTTGGAATCATTGATATAATGATTACTGTCATTATTTGTCAATCTGATGGGATATTGATTGGACTGACTACCATTTCGCTTGTTCAAGCCAAAATAAGACGGGTTACCTTTAGCGTCAATATTATACCAGCCAGGTGTATTATTTGTTTCGTTTAGATCAATGTAGAATTTACACCTCTCCTCATTGTCTGAAGTTTTCTCTACTAACGTAACACCTCTACTTGCGTCGGTATTAGCTGTACCACCACCATGACATATGTATTTCCCTGTACTATTATTGACGATATAGTAATATTGAGTACCATTATCAGTACCTGCATCCAGGAAATACCACAGCATATAATCACCAAGGATATTATTGGTCGTAATGGTATTATTAGACTGGGGTGCTATAAAGAAACTTGGGAACGCATTCGTCTGAATCAGATACAGTTTCTTCTCACTGTTATCAATAACACCATTGCTGTTTTCATCTGTCGTTATATCTACTTGTCCCCACACCGTGGTGCTTCCCAATGTTACCATCAGGAATAAGATTAGTGTACGCAGTTGTTCCCAACATGGAAACACTTTGTTTCCATCATTGAAACACTTTGTTTCGACCATTGAAACACTTTGTTTCGACCATTGAAACACTTTGTTTCCTATATTACTTCGTGTCATTATCTTATTTTTGTTGTTTACTCAAACTTTATCCTTTTTAATGTTGCGGGTTTCATCCGCATATCCCAGATGTGGTCAATATAGACTGTGTCTGTTTTTGTATCGTAATAGTGTATAAGTTTAAAATTCTTCATGATTATTGCACTACGATAGTTTTTCCCTCGGTGTGCAAGTAATGGCTCTGGTGTGAAGGACTCCGGATGCATAGCCATTTGGGTCTCTATCCGTAAAATGTCCTTGTACCAATTGCTGACAGCCTTTCGACCGAACTCTACGAGTGCATAATCCAGATGCGCCTCTAATAGCAGTGTCGCTTTTTCTCGCCAGACTACCTTAGCCATGGATGTTTCCTTTCTAAACGGGTATGGAACTCAACTGGTGTAATCCATTTTGTAGGATTGTTACGTTCTACATCAGCTTCGTCAAGTGCAAGCTCCAGTTCCTCTATGGTTTTTGCATAACCAAAGTCTTTTCCTTGGAAATCAAAGTCTGTTTCTGATTCCGCACCCATGACGGGATAATCTTGTAAAGCATATCCCACCATAGGCTCGGAGGCTAAGCCCTCAGCATGATCATGATTCCTTATTTCTTCGCTCATACTATTATTGTTTTATTCTTTTCTTTTCTCGTTCAATTCGTTTACTTCGTGGTCACTTCTTTGAGCCGTTCGTGTCATCTCTTCACCTTGAGCTTCTTGGTGAAGTGGCCGTTGGCGGCGCGGATGATGTAGATGCCCGTGAGGTTGATGGGCGTCTCGATGGTCTCGCCCGGCTTGATGGTGAAGCTGGAGACGAGCAGTCCGCTGGTGGTGAAGATGCTGACGTCAGCCTCGTTGCGCAGCGACGACTCAACAACCACCTTGCCCGTCTTGGCGTAGATGTTCAGCATGCCGTCGGGCACCTCGCCCTTCGACGGGTCGGACTCGGCATCGCCGAACCTTGATGCCACGCTATTGCAGACGATGTAGTCCACAGACTCGCGTGAGCCTGCTGGTGCTTTCACGAAGTAGGGACGGAAGGCAACAACGGGTGTCTTGGCGTCTCCTGTTGCGGGCACCTTGTCGTACTGGCTGCCATCGTCCTTCATCGTGTAGGCATCGGTGCCAGCGGCTAATGCTTCGTTCAGATAGCTCGGGTGGAAGGTATAACCGTTGTAGGTGGCATCATGCAGTTCTGTGTCGCTCTGGAGTACGCGGTAACTGCCGTTAGAGACGAAGCTGATAGTCTGTTCGCCAATCTTCTCAGGATTGTTGTCGGCAGTCGTCAATGCCTCGAAGTTGCCGCTGAGGTCAAATTCATAGTACATGGCACCCGGGAATCCGATGAGGTAGGGCGTACCGTTTGCTAACAGCGGATAGTTTTCATACGTGCGCGAACTATTATAATACGTCTGGTACGTATCCAGGTTCTTGTCCAGATGGTGGTTGTTGTCAATCAGTGCATTGGAATTGTTGTAATAGTAATCCCACAGGAAGGTGTTATTCACCGTCTTTGACGAGCCACTGGCATCAGGATAGTTGAAGATGGCTTCAGCTATCATCTTGTTTTGCTCTGCGGCACTTGCAGAGGTGAACCTTTCGGAAGCCTTGAGCGTCGTCAGGTCCTTATATTCACGCAACCAGTACTCATTGCCAATCATCGTTTCGTTGTTAATAGTATTACTGCCACTGTAGAAGTGGGTAATCTCACCCTTCTGGTTGGTGGTGACGAGCTCGGCCATGAACGGCAGGCTGATGCTCTCCCATCCCTTCGTCAGGTCAACGTAGGTCTTCGCTACACGCTGGTACCATATATGCTTACCGTCACCCAGGTCATAGGTAATCGGGCAGAAGAAGTCCTTCTTGTCCACCAGCAGGTGGTCGCTTGTCGTCGCCAGATTGCTCTGCACCATGTGACCGAAGATGGTCTGTGTGGGTGCCGGAGTTACGCAACGGTAGTTGCCACCCTGATAGTAGTCGCTGTATGCCGGCTCGGTGAAGTAACCGTTCAACACGGTGTTGGTCTTGAGGTTAGCTTCTGCCGACGGTGCATAGACTAACAGGTTCGGCGTCTCGTCGCGGTTGACGATGCTGAGCAGTCCGTCATCATCGAGCAGCGGCGGGTAGAAGAATTTACCATTATCGTCTGCTGCCCAATAAGGTGACGATGTCGTATGCGAAGCCCAGCCAACCTTGAAGCCGGTAGTGCTATAGTCGTTATGTCCGGCAAAGTCGATGGCCGTCATGTTAGGATAAGCATTCTTCATGCTGGTGTCTGCCGCATTCTTCGGCTTGGATTGATTCACAAGGTTGGCAGCAGGGTTGAAGTGTGCCACGTCCATGATGGCATTGCGGTAGTAAGCCGGTGCACGATAGACGCGGTTGCTCTCGTCTGAATCCATCAGCCGTCCGCCGTCCTTTACAAGATGTGACGGTACACTCTCATGCGGACGTGATTCGTTCCAGTCGAAGGTCAGCATTTGTCCGAAGAACAGGTAGTCGTCGGGCCAGATGGGATAGAACTTCGTCTTGTTCTGGTCTTGCTTGTCCGTATAGAGACGTTCATCGACATATGTCGGAATCTCACCGTTGGCATAGCGGAAGTCACCGTCGGCATAGCGGTCCTCGACATAGCCACCTGCAAGATAAACAGAAACGTCTGCGTTCTGATTGTTCTTAGTTAACGTGCCTGACGAACAGTATTTCGGGTTCTGGGCATAGAACTTACCTGTCTGAGGTATTAAGCGCTTTGTTTCCGCATCAACAACGCCCGGGATGTAGTACTTATAAGCCGTTCCCGAGGTTGTTGCCATGTCGTTGAATCGCTTATAGAGATAGAAGCCGTTGAGGTCGTAAGCCACCGTACCATTGTAGAATGCTTCCATATGCATGCATATCGGTGTGCCTGGATAGGTACCCGAATGGTTGGTGTACTGATAGCCCACAGGCGTATCTTCCTCTTCCATGTAGTAACAGTTGACAATGTGATATTTACTGTCATTTGCAGGACTGCTGAATACGGGCTTCGATTTTTTCGCTTGCGCATTGTTATTGTTGATGACCCAGCAGTTCTCCACATATCCGTCGTTTCTACGTGTTTCCACAACACCGTTGTCTCCAGCTGTTTCCGCAATACCTGCATCAGCATCAGTAGCATCATTGTTATGTGCGAACGTGCCCATGACACCGAGGTTATAGACGCTGCCGCAGAGGTGGTTGAACAGCGAGTGGTCGAGTCCGCTGATGTAGTAACCGTCGCCGTGTAGTGTTCCTGAGAAGCACTCGCCATCGTTATTGGCAATCGGTGTCCACGTACCTGTCTGGTTAATGTTCGTGTGCATGAAGAACTCGAGGTTCTGACAGCTGTTTACCTGTTGGTCGAGTAGGGCATGACCTGCAAGGGTGCCTGTCGGCGTTGTCGTCAGCAAGCTCAGCTCAAAGAGGTTCTTCAGCTGGTTCAGACCGTCGGTAGCATCGTTGATGTAGATCTTCGGCTCGCGCAGACGGTTCAGGTTCGGAATGTCAATGTAGTAGTGATGCTCCTTGTCCTCCATTACCTGCTTCAGGTCGTGGTAGTTGGCCACGCTAACCTGTACCTTGTTCGAGTAGGTCTTACCACCGACGTACGACAACGCGTAGTAGCGCAGCCAGTATCCGTGCTGATACCAGTAGAGCGGGTCGATATCAGGTATGTATTCAACGCCATTGTGGTTGTCGGCATCGCTTTCTGTCGGATAAAGCTCCCATCCACCGCCTTGTATGGGTGATGCACCTTCTATCACGTTTGGTGGAATCAGGGAAAGGATGGTACCGGGAAGAATAATCTGTGGTGCTTCAATGTCTTCCACGATGGGCGCACCCGTCTTGAAGTTGATGTGGATATTCAGCACGTGGCGCTCGGTGACGGGCGTGATGTGTGTGCCTAATACGTCGCTCTCCTCGTAGTTGTACTCATAGATGACAGTGATGATTTTCTCCGTCGAGAGGTCGTTGATGTCAGAGAAGCGGCTGACGTAGAGCGTAGAGGTCTCCGTAGGAGCAATACCATGAATGGTAAAGTTCTTTTGCAGGTTGGTCAATAGATCGTAAACGCCACTGGTTATTACAGAGCCCACATGTCCCGTAACTGTTTCGTCGCTTCCTGTTGGTGGCGTATATTCGTCACGACAGAAGTACCACGTTCCTGGGGTGGTGTAGTTAAGAACTTCGACTTCAGGATGTTGCTGTTGTTCTGCTTCAGTTGGGTACAGAGTCTTGAAGTCATCCTCCGTAAGGATATTACCAGTGGTGTATGGTGTCGGACCAACCATCAATGGCGTTTTGACTACATAGAAGGTACGGGTCTTACCGCCTGCCACATCTGTTGAGGTAACGGTCAGCGGTGTATAGTGACGCTGTTCGTTAGGCAATCCTTCGAATACCGTGCGACTCAGTTCATCACCATTCGCTAATGTGTTCTTTGGTGTAGTACTATTTAATGTTGTTACCGTGACACCAGTAGGCAAAGTAATACCATCGCCGTTATAAGTTGCCGTATAATCGACAGGCTTTTCGAGGGAGTAACCGGCAGGATTAGCCTCAGCCCCGGCTTTGGTTCCTGCTTCACTATCATATTGGTACTTCTCACCTTCTGTTCCACCGTAGTCCGGATCAATGAGCAGGTCGAAAGCATCGTAGTTGAAGGTGAACTTCGCACGGTCTTTCTCGTCCATAGAGCTCCATGCCTCCAGTCCGCGGTAGTTGATGCCGCTTTCGTAGTAATTACCTCCATAGAGTCCTGCAGTGGTGCAATAATATGCAGGAACGATATTGTTGGTAATATCCTTCTTCCTCATGAGCAAATCAGACAATTCCTTCTTCTGCAAAGCCGTTATCTTGTTCAGTTGCGCTACAGTTAAACTGTTGATGTCGGTAATGGTAGCTGCATTTATCTCAGAAATACCATTAGCAGTAAGAACAGTGTTGATTTCATCAACCAGCGTACTGATAGCAGAATTGACATTGTTGAAGTGGGTTGTCTTTTCTGCCTGTGTCATCACAGAGTTGATGTAGAGGTTGTCTGTTGAACTGAGACGGATGGTCTTCGTACAGATCAATGCTTCTGTCACGTTAGAGGCTCCAGATGCTTCCGTTGCTGACATGGTTGAACCCTTATACAAGTGAACACTCTGTCCCATTCTTGTTATGTCAGTTTCTCCAGTGGCAACGTATGCACGTGAGAAGACAGCCTGACCACTTGAAGGAATATAGCCGCTACCAATAGCCTCATAGGTCGTTTTAACATCTTCTGCAATAAGATCGCTTACCTTGTAATCACGCTGACCGAGCAATTCGCCAGTATTGCTTTTGAGGCGATAGGTAGGACCGTCGTTGGGACCTTTATGCACACCACCTGTTGTAATATCATCCTCTAATTTGGTTTTATCCTGTTCTTTCTCTCGTGGTTTGGATTCATTATTATTACTATCAAAATATTCCGTGTACCAGGTGTCCCAATCCGTGGGATTGTTCACCTTGTAGGTCAGGATGTAACCTGTGCCGTGGCCCAGGTTGTTAGATGAGCGGATGATTTCGTCGGCCAAGACATATTTCTCATTTTCAACGTCCCAAAGCTGAAGTATAGGCTTATTATTCTCGTCAAGTACCTCCTGGCCTTGATCATCTGTCATATGGTGCGCATGGGTCTTGATTGTCTCATAGTCCGTAGGCAGCATTACTTGCTCGGCAGGGAATACATCTGTAGCCTCCTGGTTGTATTTGTATTTTGCAATGCTGACATACGTTTCAGGCACAAACAGGTTCTTTTCCGCAGTAGTCAGCTTATACCAATCCCAATAGGTGATGGGGGTATTCAGGGTATATTCTATGTCGTTGATGATCAACTTCTGCTCACCGCTGAGCTTTTGGCCGTCTGTATTTCTATAAGCATAGAGGTTAGGCTGTACGTTCAGCAGTTTCATGTTGCCGTGTGAGGCAGCGGTAATGGTCAGCGGAATATCAACTACTTCGCTGTAGGCATTTGTCGCACCCGTATAAGCAGAGATGTACTGGTCATAGACATAGACCGAACCCTTGATGTACCAGTAATGGGCGGGTACCTGATCGGGACCCTTGTATTTGTTGCTGACGTTGTAGCAGTCGTCAATGATGGTCTGTGTGCTGTGTACGAAGTTGCCCGACGTCTGCCAATTTCTCTGTTTCAAGTCCTCAGCATCACTCGTCAATGAAGGTTCTTCGTATTTGTAGTCCCATCTTGTAGCGGCTCCTGCGTTCAAGGCCGTCAGAGTGGTGTTGGTACGATCCATTTTTGTACGCACGCCATGCACATTCTTGGCATAGACGAAACCACCACCCATACCTTGCTGCACATTGATGAGGTCAAGTTCCACAACACCCGTGATGAGACCCCATACCTTTTCGTTGAGTTCCTTACCAATACTTTCCTCGGTGGTCAGTTCCAGATAAACGCCTGATGCCAGAGCCACCTTGTTATGGCTGTTACCGTTGTTGCGGGTTTGGTCATCGTAATGGGATCGCTTCCAACCGTAGAAGGTCTGACCTGGATATTTAGGACCGTAAGTGCCCGTATTGATGTTGTCAGAGGTACGTACGTCGCCGGTTCCGACGTCGCTGGTATAATATTTAAAAGTTCCATCGCCGTTGTCGATTCTGCCAGCAGCGTCTTGTGTGTCAGTAGAACCATCTCCACTGGTTCCCTGGTCACCGAAGTCAAAGTCACTGGTCAGCGCACCGAGGTAGTTCACGATGTTGTAGATGCCGAAGTAGTTGCCGTGCATTGCACGCTTGGGATTCGAGAGGTCATCATTAATAACCGAATTTTTCTTATTAAGTGACACCTCACGTACACGGTTGATGGTGTATTTGGTGTAATCGACCACTTCGGGCACGCGGTCCTGAGCGCCCTGAAGCACCAATCGGCTACCGAACACGCCGCAGAAGTCGGCGCGCTGGATGGTATTCAGAATACGTCCTGCGTAGATGGAGCAAACACCGTTCTGTGCCCAATAAGTTGGGTTTGGAATCTTGTGCCCGTCAGTATCAATAGTAAACATACCTGATTGATTTGCAAATAGTGTCAGGATGTCATCAGCCGTTAGGGTAGAGGCTTTCTTGTGATTTGCTACGTCTTCAGGAAAATAATGCGTTCCATCATCATCGGTACATGCCAGTATGCATTTATATCGTAGTTCGTAGTAATCTTTCTCACGGTCAAGAAGTTGGTCATATTGTGCCTTTGTCAACTCCTTCATGTTTCCTTCTTCGTAGAGATAATTGTAGTCAGTACCATAGTTGGTAATGTTCAGACCACGGTAACCATCGACAAAGGTCAAGTTGCCATCACCATAGAGTCCTCCGATGTGTCCCGTTCCGATGGTGATGAGGTCACGGTGATAGACATCGTGGATGGAGGCTGTAGCATTACCATATACTGACGTGGAATTGGCGTAGGCATTGATGTCGTCAGAGCCTTTCGACGATGTGTTACCACCGGCGAACACGGCATTATGGATAATAATACCGTCATTGTTTGTATTGGATTCTAATTTACCCCAGTCAGTTGCACTTACTACCCTGTTCCCTAAGGTATGTAATGCTGAAGTCTGAACATATTGCCCCTTGTTGTAATGACGGGTAAAGGAGATGCCTCCATTTGCTGTAACCTTACCAAATGCATCAATTCCCAAAGAACTTAATTCTGGATGGGTACTAATATAACTGAGGTCATGGGCAGAAACCACCTGTCCCTGATCATATTTGATGGTTAAGGTGATACCATCAGGATCTGTTACCTTACAATGTGGCGCAATCAGCACCTTACAGTCCTCGGTGAGCTTTCTTTCATTACCGCCTGAATTCTCTACACCATGTGTGTAATGAATAAAGTTGGATTCTGTACTCGTATTGTCATTTTCCCATACGTGTTCGTAATAGTAGCCTTGATACATGCCGTCTCCGTCATAGCGTACACCAGACTTCACACCTTTACGGGGCAGTTTGTGTCCATTACCGTCATCATATTCGTATGCACTATAGACGTAACCGATATCACCGCCGCCGAAGACGTTGCCGTTACCTGCGATAAGTTCATCTTCGGTACCTATTTCACCACCATGAATGTGAACGAGCGTCTGGCCGAATACGTATCCGTCAGAGAAGAGCTTACCTCCTTCACCTAAGTTGTTGTAGCCGCGACCGCCGCCGAAGACATTACGGTGAACATAGCCATCGAACATTTCAATCAAGGTCTTGCCAGGACGGTAGATGCCTTGGAGTGAGCGTACGGCTTTTCCATCTACCGTCGTCTCTTGAATCTTTCCGCGTCCGACGGCTGCAATCTCACCGCCGCCGAAGAGGGCGTTGCGCACATGGCCGCCGTACATCGTCACGTTAGTGAAGTCCACACTACTGTTATCGATATAGCCTCCACCGAAGATGCAACCTGCATCGTCCAGCCTCCTGTTATTCTGGAAGTGTCCGTCTGCATCTATATAGGTGTCGTCTTCAATCTTTTCCTCATAGCGTTCGTCAATGTTGTGGGTAGTTGTATTGTCTGTTCCTGCCTTGTTGTAATTGTAACCGATATAGCCGTTGTTCATGACGACATACGTGGTTCCCCAGACGGCACCGCCCTCACCGCCGCCGTAGGCGTTACGCTCAATGGCGGGAATACCGTTGTAGAAATAATAATTTGCAGGTTCAGTTTCCCCTTGTGGTATTGAGGCTGCCAGATTGTCTTTGAGTATGCCGATCACGACGTGTGTCTCTCCCGGGATGTCAAGCAGTTCATGGGTGCTCGTGTCGTAGTAAGGCGCCTCAAGATATTCGGTGTATTCATTTTCTTGTCCCTGATTCATTACCACACCTGCGTGGTGTCCCACGCTGCCTTTCCATCCACCGCCATAGACGTTACGTACAGCACCGCCCTTGATGTAGGCGTTGGCACTGGCAGTGAAGCTGCCTGCACCATGCAGGTCCTCCACCGAGCCGCTCGTACCGGCTGCGTAGATGTCCTTCTTCACTGTTCCACCGAGCAGGGCGATGTAGGTAGTACCAGCCACTACTGCATCTTCACCCAGTCCGCCGCCGTAGGCGTAGTTCGACACAGTGGCACCTCGCTTAATGATGACGTTGGTGTTGTATTTATAGGTCTTCGTCGTACGGTCGTCCATCTCTGCAGTTCTTACCAACGGGTTGTTCAGGTTGGTTTTGTCGTTGGTAACATAAGTCGTGATGGGATTGTTTCCGATATCCCTAAAGTCGAATGAAGTCGGGTCGTAGCCTCCTCCTAATGTCCAGGCATATTTCCAGTCGTCGTTAGTGAAGTCAACATCGGGATCAGAATCTTTTTCCTTGGGCCACAAGGTTGGCTTGTAATGATTCATGAAATGCTGGATACTCTCGGCATTGTGAACCTTTCCGGCCTGTCCGCCGCCATACACCTCATAGACGCTCGCTCCGTCTTCCAGGTTGACCTCGGTATATTCCGACCAGGTGTTTTTACCACGGCCTGCGCCATAGACGGTACCCGTGTATTTTATAGCAGGATTATTAGGATTAGTCTGACCGTTATAGACCGGTGTATAGATGTTTACCTTGCTATATATGGTACGGCGCTCGTTGTTGTTGCCGCCATAGATGGCGTTGGTAACCTTGGCAAACTCACTCCTATAGTTCACATTGGCTTCATACACATCGCAGGGGATTGGGGATTGGGGATTGGGGATTGGGGATTGGGGATTGGGGATTGGGCC
>ERZ809504.105-NODE-105-length-11886-cov-30.476629_pt1 | contig 11886 bp, 14 predicted proteins | sample MGYA00521273_ERZ809504 | MGnify/ENA primary metagenome ERZ809504 (study PRJEB31581, sample SAMEA3312979) | metagenome | study: EMG produced TPA metagenomics assembly of the PRJEB8939 data set (Metagenomic analyses of Rumen microbiomes reveals...
TCACAAGGGGCTGGGGCAAGGTTGGGGCAGGATGCTGTTGCGGAAGGGGTGACAGGTGTGATAAATATTTTCGTTTACATTAGCGAGCAGCAGCAAAAGCCCAGCAAAATAAATATTTAAAATATGGAAAAAATTTTCGAAAAAGGTATTGACAGGAGCAAATTTATCCTTTATAATGAAGGTACAATAAATCAAAAGGAGGTACTTAATATGAAGTACGCAGTAAGAATCAAGAACGTAGCAACTGGTTACACAACACTCAAGAGCTATGACTCATATGAGGAAGCACAGAATGCATTTGATGCATACGAGCCTACAGCAATTGAGAAGGTCACACTGGAAGATGAAGAGTACATCGTTTACACTTCAAAGAATGGTAACTTAGTATAAGGAGGTAAAGAAGATGAATAAGAGAGCAATGCAGACCAAGTTTGAGTTTGAGATGGAGGCCAGGAGATTCAAGGAACGCACTGGATGGGAAGCCGAATATCATCCTGGAGTCAAGAACCACTCAACACTCATCATCAAGACAAAGAATGATTCATATGCATATGATGTAAATGGATACAGAGGAGCAATATCAAAACTCATTAAGTTAGGAGGATACAGAGTAATGAAGGTACACGTTTTGATTGAGGATGGCAACGTCCACACAGACATCGTTAGCACGGACATCAACAAGGTTATCAGAGCACTTGTTGATTACAAGAACAACAATGACATCAGGGCTAAGAACCCTAAGCAGCTTGAGATGAACATCAAGCCTACAAAGAACGGATGGGAGGTAACATTATGAGCGTTTGTTTGAATGATGAGCAGGTAGTACAGATTAAGACATATGAGAAGTATTTTGATACTAATCTCATGCCTCAGGTAACAGCATATTACAGGGTAATCGAATTCGCAGACCACTTTGAATTGTCAGTTGCATTCGATGGACCTATGGAAGAGTACAGAATGACACTCGCTAACTTCACAAGATTTCCGACTCGCGAGAACAATTACCAGGGTTTCACACTTGCAGAGATTGTTACATTCATCAATGAACCCGAGTCAGACATCTACTACGACACAGCAGAGTTTTACGACATGTTGAAGAAGTACGATAAGTACGGAGCAAGATAAGGAGGTAAATAATATGCCTCAGATACTTGGAAAGGATAACAGCAAGTGGGAGCAGACAATCGCAAGCCAGGCTGAGACAGAATACTACAAGCAGCTGACAAAGTCACTGGCAAGCAAGCTTCAGGTCTTATATAGGTCAGACTATAAGAGAGACAGTGAAGCAGAGAAGATAATCAACCCGTCACAGGAAGATATCGATGCCACAATGTATGAATTCTCAAACGACATGCTGCCTAACGAGCTTATGATTATCATCAAGGTTGGTATCAATAATGCACATCGTCTTCTGACAGATAAAGAGATTTATCAGATTGCTAAGATGTATGAAGCATACAAGAAGTACGGCACAAGAGAATATCCTAACGTACCGATTATGACATTTGATATCAAGTATATTACAAGGAGGAAATTCTAATGAACAAGACATACGCAGAGAAGTTTTACAGAGATATCAGAAAGATTATTGCGGACACGCCCTTAATCAAATCTGATAAGCAGCGCAAGAAGAACATCTACAGCCTTATTAAGAACCAGGGGAATATCTACAAGACTAAGGCCGAAGAAGAGCGCAAGAAGGGTTCAGTTGGCCAGCTCTACACAATCCCTTCAGAGGACGAAATCAGAATACACGTACTCAATTCGATGGTGTCCTGGTCAGCACTTACAGACCATATGAGTTCTCAGGAGTACGGTATCTATATCATGAATGTTGTTGGGGCCTATCATGATAGTTGGAAGGAAAATTCAACATTGACTAAATAATCAAAATTGATTATGATTATTGTATAGGGCCCACCCGTGAAGTGAGTTGGGCCCTATACTATCCCTAAAAGAAAGGAGGACTTTCGATGGCCAACACGAAGAAAATCGAAAAGGGTATCTCCAAGATTATAAGTAACAGAAGGAAGAACTCCAACCTCAGCACCGAACAGATAGCAAAGATTCTTGCTAAGGCAGAGAAAAATCTTGAGAGAGCAGAAGCCAAAGTCAATGAACTTGAAACATACGGCCTTGAAGTAGATACATATTATAATCCCGACAAGACCAGGAAGAGATTACAGGAGCTGTCAGACAAACTCGATAGAAGAGGCAAGCTCACATTCTGGGAGGTGGAATACCTCAGAGACCTTGGCAAGAAGAGAGCATTTGATAACGTCACATATGTTACACTCCCTGTACCTGACGAAAAGCGTTCAACAGATAATATGACAGTTGTTAAGGAAGAGCGCTTTACAGTAACAAAGATTGAGTCTCTCGCAAAACAGGAATACGCAGCATTCCTGGACCCTAACAAGAAGCAGCTCACAGATGCACAGAAGATGGCAGTTGAAAAGTGGACACAGGCAGCCAGAGTCTATAAGTCATCTAATGAGGAAATCCTCGCAACAGAGGCAGATGTTCAGAAATTCTTGCGTCAGTCAAGAGGAAGCAAAGCCAATCTTGATTTGTCATTTGGGGGCCAGTCGGCCTTACTCAATGACTTAACTTACATTAGCAGAGCTAAGGGTGACATAGGATATGACTTAGTCACATGGCTTAGAGGAATTATGCAGGACAAGACAGTATTCGCAAAGATTGAGCACTGGTATCAGTCACCTGCAGGATACGAACTCAGACAGACAATTAACGATGCTACTGGAGCAAACATGTACAATGGCATCCAGCGCATCTCATCAATGATAGAAAAGCTCCTGGATGAGCTTGCAATCGAAGGTATCATCAGCGATGAGCAGATGGAAGACCTTTACAACAAGGCATCAGCTGGAGTATCAGGATATATGGACAATTCATATTAAGGAGATTTCAATTATGGCAGAGAAGAAAGAACCTATCATTTACGTAGCAGACTTTGAGACTACGGTTTATTCAAAGGAAGACCTTGAGAAGCTTAACCTCGAAGAGCAGGAACAGACTGAGGTGTGGTCAGCAGCTATCATGCGTTCGGTTGGACCTGACGAGATTGAAGACGAACCCGTCTATGTTTACAATAACATCTTCGAGTTTATGAACAAGCTCGAAGCACTTGAGAACAACGCCATCGTTTACTTTCACAACCTGAAATTCGACGGCTCATACCTTCTCAATCATATTATTGATGTCGAGAATTGGACACCCTGCATTGCACTTGATTCATACAATGCTGAAGAGGATGAATACGAGGGTGTCCCTACCTACGGTAGCAAGTACGACATGATTTTTCAGCCTTATACCTACGCAGCATTCATCTCTGGAATGAACCAGTGGTATAAGATTCTCTTACACTTTGACCACAAGTTTGTAGAGCTTCGTGATTCAGCAAAGCTTATCCCTTCAACACTTGCAGACATGGCTAAGGACTTTGGTACTAAATTCCAGAAGCTCGAGATGAAGTACGACGGTCTCGAGCACAAAGCATTCGGTGCTATCAAAGGCATCGAAGTTGATTACATCAAGAACGATGTTCGTGTCCTTTCAGAGGCCATCTGGAAAATCAGAAAAATGGGCTTGACAAAATTGACAATTGGTGCTTGTGCACTTAATGAACTCAAGAATGTCATTACGCCTCCTGTTTTTGAATACCTCTTCCCTGACCTCAGAGAGGAGAAGATTCCGACAGAACATGAGAACATCTTTAACTACGTTCAGAAGTCTTACTTTGGTGGTTGGTGCTACGTCAACAAACGTTACCAGGCTAAGGTATATGCTACTGAAGAAGCCTTCACAAAGGCTCCTGACCTCATCAGAGATGATGCCAACATCGTAGACAACATTTGGTGCGCAGACGTCAATTCTGAGTATCCTTGGGCTCTTCATTCAGTACCTGAAGAGGACCTTGAGAGATGGGGACATCATTACTATCCTGTCGGAGAAGGAACATACCTCACAGGCGAACCTTCAGAAGGTGAGATTGAAGACTGCTGCGTCTTCCGTAGATTCAAGTGCCACTTTGACCTGAAGCCTGAACGCTTCCCGTTCATCCACATCAGGAACAGCTCATACTACAGAGCTAATGAATGTCTTGAGACAGATAAGGTTATGGGAAAGAGGATTCTTCCTAACGGCGAATCTACGAAGCGTGAGTTTATTATGACACAGGTTGACTTTGAGCTCTTCCAGTATTGTTATGATATCTCAGAGTATGAACCTATTGACTACGTTATCTTCCAGAAGGAAGAAGGCATCTTCGACCCTTACATTGATAAGTGGATGGAGAATAAGATTAAGGGTAAGAAGGAAGGCAACCCTACTCTTACAAAGGTAAGTAAGCTCCTTCTCAACTCAGTCTATGGTAAGCTTGGAACAGCGCTCCGTTCTGATTCTCGCTTCTGTGAGATGGAGGATGGTGTACTTAAATTCCGCACACACTTTGCCAACGATAAGACACCTGTAGCTATGGCCGCAGCAGCATACTGCACCGCATACGCTCGCTCTAACGTCATTCGTGCTGCAATCGCTAACTACGATTACTTCACATATGCTGACACAGATTCTATCCACGGATTCTCAACCGATGGACATACAGTACAGGGTATCAAGGTTGATAAGACTAAGCTCGGATACTGGGACATGGAGGTTGAGCACGGTCTTGTTGGAACATGGGTAAAGCAGAAAACATATATTGAAGTAGCAGAAAGTATTGACAAAAAGTCAGGAAAGCCTTACAATGAATATATCATTAGAGCAGCGGGTCTCAGTGACAACGGTAAGAACATCCTTAAACAGGCACTGTTACTGGACCGCTCAAAGAAAAATACCATCGTCAAGAATGGCGATGATGACTATAAAGTAAGTAAGTTGTTTATCAACGACTTTAGACCTGGGTTTGGTATGAAGGGTGTCAACCTTAAAGCCAAACAGATTAAAGGAGGAGTCCTCCTCACAAAGGACGATTTCTCATTGAACTGATAGCCCATCAAAATGGTGCTCCTTTTGATTTTTCTGCCATAATGAAGCGGCCCCGTAGAGACATAGCTCCTACGGGGTCGTTTCGTATGAAAGGATAAAGACGATGGGCTTAGATAAACAGGTCCATAAAGGACTCCTTAGCATGGATAGTCTGGAACCTTACAATACCCTGCTCCATGGCCTGCTTCAATGTCTTCATATAAAGCGAGCCACGAATGAGAGGGATGTTAGGTGACATATCATCATACTTGATATTGAATACCAGGCCAGCTGTGCGGTCGTATTTGCATCCGACATAATACAAATCCATTTCAGGATAGTAGTTTACACCGTATGTGTACTTACCATCTATGATAGTACAGTAATACATAGCACGGCCCCAGTCGCCAGGCTTCTCGATACATGTATAGTTATCATTCATCCAGCTGTTATCTGCATAGTCAATAGCTTTGTTGCCCTTGAAGGCTCTATTGATACCAGACAGCGCATGCTTATCAATGATAGCAGCATTCTCAATCTTCTGGAAAATGTATCCCACACCCTTAACCCACTTTGTATCCTGCTTGATACGTCTATTAAGACCAAGCTCAACAAAGTAAGGATTGTTTACACTAATAGTATTGGAGCAGAAGTAAACAGGGAAGCGCCTTCTCGTGTCTCCTCCACCTCTTGCGATTGATGTTACAATCGAGAGGAACTTGTTTACCTCGTCAGACAAGTATGTTGACTTAGATTCAGGCTGGAACTCATCGAAGAAACCCTGAGTAGCATCTACAAACAGTGAGCTAATACGCTTAATCTGGTCAGCAGAAGCCAGAGGTATAACGTAACCAACATGAGTGTTTTCCGTTTCATCTCCTGCACCTTTCGTTGCTACGATATTACTGTAACAACCTTTCATCTGAATTTTCTCTGAGAAGGTGTACTCACTATGATATACATCAAGCATACCCTTGAACATACCTTCTGCCACTGAACCAAGCTCGAGCTTGTTACGGCAGAATATTACGAACTTATCACCAGTCTCAAGGAAGTCCTCGAAGAGCTTCTTTGTGAAGAAGAACGTCTTACCTGCCGAACGTGTTCTCGAACATACAATGTAGATTTCGGGCAGCTGCCCCTCAGCATCATATTTGCTGAGGAGCTCAGTGCCGTCATAGAATTTAATTTCGTTTTCCATAGTCTTTTATCCTTTTTTCAATTTATGAAGGTCTTGTAAGTGTATCTACGAACTGTACGCCACCGTTGAGCATGTTCTCGATATACTTAGAAGAGTCTGCGCATACACCTGATACATGAGCATTTTCTGTCTGTGTATAGAAAATGTGATTGACAGGTGTAGTACCGCTCCATGTATCACCTGCATTAACATCACCACTGAACTTAGGTGCTGCAGCGTTTGACTCATCGTGAGCGATGAAGTATGTGATAGCAGGCTTCTTGAACTCCTGAGTAGCCATACCATACATATTGAGGAATGCATTGTACTGGTTAATCATAGAAGGAGCTCTGAAGTGGATGTTAACGTTTACACCTATAGGCTCAACACCTCTGATAAGGTTAATGATACCGTCGCTTGAACCACTATGATAGTTAGGGCTTACGAATGCTCTCTTTGCGGTTCTAAAGTTATCTGTGAACAGATTAGCATCCTGGCCTGCGTTAGGTGAACCGAGATAAGACATAGAGCTTTCTGAAAGCTTTCTCTGGTTCTCTATCATATTCATGTTGGCAATTCTGTTATTCTCTCCTGAGACATAACCAACAAATCCACCAACAGCACCTGTTCCTGCACCAAGATAGTCTCCACCAGCTGCCCTAGACAACGATGTACCACCACCTGTGATAGCACCCATAATATTATCATACTGTCCTCTATAGAGAGCATTATAAGCATTGTTCTGCTCCATTCTCTCCATCTCAGTATAATTCATTGTAATCTGTTTAGCCTGACTACCAAGGAACTCAGCGAATGCGTCTGTATTGTACGGAACCTGAGGGAACTCTGTATAGAATACTCCCTGAGCCAAGTTTGTCTTACATTCGAAGTAAGGGTCGTGGTCGTATATTCTACCGTCATAGTCAACAGGAGCAGCGCCTGCAAAGATACCAGAAGCTGTAATCGATACAAACTTACGAAGTACCCAGTATGAAGGCTTACCGTTAGAGTCAAGTCTACATCCATCACCGTCAGCAGGAAGAGGAGTTGAAGCGTTAGGGTCATAGTTACCCATCTTCTCGAACTGAAGCTCTATATGTCCGCTACCGTTGATACCATCAAGTGATGCATAAGAGAACGGGAAGCGATACAGCTTAGGATGAACTCCAGTTACAGGCCAGTAAGACCATGTACCCTTTACGTCCTTATAAACGTTAGGGAAAGGAACTCTAAGGAACTGCATCTTTTCTGCAGAGAGTGAGTTATGCGGATGGTCAAATGCGCAAGAGATAAACTCTCCGAGAATTGACAGCGGCATAGAATAGATAGACAGGATAGATGCTACATCGTCATAGTTAGCAAATACCTCAGTAATCTTCTGAAGAGTTGTGAGGTCCGTAGTACCGAGTACGAAGTAAGGTCTAGCATACTTTGTATCCTGGCAAGGTCCGTCAGAATATGAGAGCAGCATATCACCGCCGCTTGTGTAAGCATGTCTACCTTTAGCATAAGCATCCATAGAAGCTCCACCACCAGCAGGAGCTGAGAATTTCTGAGGAGTCATCTTAAGGAAAGGAGAACCTGAACCAGTTGTAGAGTCAAGGTAATCATCGAGTACCATGAAAGCGTTCTGAACTACAACGCTGTTGCCACCGTCTCCATCAATTGTTCCTGCGAACGAAATGATGTAGAAAGGTGTAGATGTAGCTTCGTAGTTAGTGTCGGCTGTTCCTCCACCCCACATGTAAGAAGAACCATCTTTGTATACAGAGACCTTCTGATTGAATACGTTCCAACCGTCAAACTTGTTCCAGTCGTTAAGCTCAGAAAGGCCGTTGTTACCAGCTACACGCTTCTTGAGAGACTCAGTCTCTGACGTACAAGCAATAGGCTCATCCGTACGCATCTTGATGATATCCTGATAAGGATTGTTCTTAAGAGCGTTGAACTCACCAATTGTAAAACCTTCTCTGAGGATAGAGCAGGCCTCAATATCGGCTGTGAACATATCAGTCATCCACCAGTCGATAGAATATGAAATCTCAACAGTCTCATTGTTGATATAGTCATAGTTTGTAATATTACAGTAATAAACCTTATTACCATAACTAGGATTAATGAAGCTGAGATAGTTACAGAACTGAAGTGTATCGTTTCCGCCTGTCTGCATCATGTTCATCTTAAGTCTGATTGTCTGGAATCTCTTCTTGACAACCTGGACATTAACAGATGTACCATACTGAGCGCTAGGCCATATGTGGCCATTCATCCAGCCATCACGTGCCGCAGCATTAACGAATGCGAGTGTACGGCCTGACTTAGTGTCGAGACCTTCTACGCGATACAGTTTTACTGTACTATCAGGAACGTACTGTGACATCTTTATCCCTCCTTATTTATAGGTAAATTTTTGAATGCCTCATAGAGACGAGTGCCTGTACCATTCCCACCGAGCTCATCATGATACAGACGGTATATCTCTTCCATCTCTTCGATGTCGTCGAGAGTAACAAAACCTTTGCTTGTTGCAATTTTGTATGACTCTCTCATTTCTTTTCTAAGCAGTATTTTTACTGCTTCCGCTGTCGTGTTCTTAAGAGCAGAACGTCTATTCAGGGCTACTGTTACGTAGCCCATCATAGATGTCAGTATTATAGTAACGGCGGTTTGTATAATGTCAAACCAATTCATATTCGTTCACCTTATCAATACTTTACAATGTAAGTATCAAACCCTTCAAATGATAATGCAACGGAGAGCTTCTCTGCATTCTGTCTGTCTGAGAAAGCTCCGAGCTGAACCTTAAACAGATTGTCCTTGTTTACGATGTAAGTGTCGTGACCCTTTGCCTTAATCTTAGAAGCAAGAGCTTCTGCGTTCTCACGAACACGGAATGCACCACACTGTACACGATAATATGACTTAGGCTTGTATCCGAGAATCTCGTTTACCCTACCCTGGACTGCGTTGTAGTCGTATCCAGCAGCTGTAAGCTTAGCTCTACGGTCAGCACCGTTGCCCCACTTACCATCGATAACCTCTTTTGCGATTTCATCGATGGTCTTCATAGAAGGAGCTGCAGGAGCAGGAGCAGGAGCGGGCTGTGAAGGTGCAGGTGCAGGTTTAGTATCTTCTACACCAAGACGTCTGTTAACCTCATCACAAAGCCAACCCATCTTCTTGTAGAGATAGCCACCAGGACAAGACTTGTTAGCGAACCATCTGTGAACGGTGAATACACCTTCACCAGCAGGCATGTTCTTCTGATAAGCAACAGCCTTCTCCTTATCAGGAATCCAAGTCATGTTCTTGATACCATTACGCTTGCAGACATCAACGCTGAGCTTGATAGCAGCTTCAACAGCTTCGTCTGTCATCTTGATTTCACCTGTAGTATCAGATGAGATTTCAACAGTTACGGCTCTTACGTCGTTGTATCTGTTAGAAGAGCACCAGCTACGGTTAGCTTCATCTACACAAACATAAATGTCACCGTTGTCCATGATACCGTAGTTGCATGAGCACTGTTTGGATTTCTGGAACGGTGAAGCATGAATGGCCTTAGTCTTAGGATGACCAACCCAACAGTGAAGGGTTATAGTGTCAATGCCGTAAGCCTTACCGTTTACGACACGCCCTTCTGTATAGTTGTTAGATGTAGCATGATACTTAGGGTTATTCTCAGCCAGAGGAGAATTAGAAAAATTGGACATATTATTCGCCCTCCTTTAATGACTTGTTATACTGGTACTTAGAGATACCAATCATCGTACCGAGGCAAGCATCTACTGCGATTGCAATTGTGATAGCTTCCTGAGTGTACGGAATGTTGAGTGTTGCACCAATAACACCATAGAGAGTTGTAAGCGCAGGAAGCGCAATCTCTGCGATGTAACGAAGTACGTCATACACTTTGCTGTTCTTGAAAATCATAGTCTTATCCTCCTTAGTTATTAGGGTTATATATTCCATCGTACATTGTTTTGTACATTGCAAGGAATTCAATACAAACATCGCACATTGCTTTGGCCGATGTATATTGTCCGTTGTCAATATCTGTTTTGACTTCTTCGAGATTAGGAACTACACCATCATAGATTTCGTGATTGTTTTTGCTGAGAACGCTTTTAGCCTGCTGCTCAAGTGTGTTCTTAGCTCTGCGTCTTGTTCCTATACTAAATATTTTATGTCTAGGCATCGCTATTTCCTCCCATTAAAAATGGAGCAAGTCCATGAATCGGTTATCAAAACCGTCGGGAATCACGGCACCATGTTCCAGGTGTGATAATCCATGATACGCAGACATGGTACATTACTCCTAAGAGTAGTGTACCACATCTGATACCATTTTGTCAATCGTTATTGACCTTTCCTTCAAGGATGGTTACACGTTCGTCTAACTCCTTAATCTTCTCGATAAGTGCCTGAACCTGTTCCTCGTAGCTCAACGGCTCGTTGAGACATGCAGGCCAGAGCCTTTTGTTTCTAAGAGCTGACTGCTCCATATTCTGTGCTAACATAGTCGTTTACCTCCTTTAATTCAAGTAAATTCTGAATGCCATGCTTCCATTTGTAGGAGCAGGGAAACCGAGATACAACTGCAATCTACCGTTATCAATAACATTTGCAGTGTTAAAATATACACTTCCGCATGTCGTGTACTTACTCAGCTGAGTACCACCCTGATATACAAAACTTGAAGGTGCAACTAAAACATTACAATCTGTACCAGCGTAACGAACGTTATAGGTTTCACCCTTGTAATTATATGACCATCCTCCATTGCTACCAAGAATAATCTGGGCTCTTACAAAGTTGCTTAAGGCCTGTGACGCAGAACACTCTAATACACCAAGAAACTTTATAGCATGGTATGTTGATGTACCAACTTTTATAGGTTTCATAAATACATGGTGGCTGCTATAAGAACTTACTGTTCCAGTTCCCATCGATGAAGCTGAGTTCTGTGCGTAGAAGTCAATTGAACCACCAACCCAATTACTATCAGTTGTGACATCAACCCACTCGTCAATATCGCTTCCACCTCCACCTCCACCTGAGGATTCCCACTGAGGAATAATCTGAGGAGGCATACCAGATTCAGCAATGTTCTTAAGTGTAAGAACCTTACCAATGTCTGTGGTCGGGTCAACATCGTTAGGTCCAAGCCATACAGCTGTACCAGTTTCGTCTGCAACGAGTGCACCGTAAGGGTAATCAGGCAAACGTCCAGTAGGTGTAGACCAAGACATCTGATAGTTAGATGAACCAGTCTTAGTCAGAACCTGTCCACTAGTACCACCTGTCGGGATGAGACCAATTGTCTTCCACTGTGTATTATAGTCAGTAGCGTTGACCTTAGAGAGCACCTGATTTCCAGAACCTCCAGCAGGAACACCCTGTCCAGCTGCACCAGCGGCACCCTTGAGACCAGAGAAGGCCATAGCAAACGTAGGAGCTGCATCAGTACCACTCTTAGTGACGGTTACAGACGGATTATCAGAAGATGTAGCGTCTGCGGTTGCTGTTACAGTGATAGAAGGTGTAGTACCTGCAGGACCTGTATCACCAGTATCACCCTTTGCACCCTGAGGTCCCTGAAGACCACGAGGAATTACAAAATCGAGGACAGCATCCGAAGAAGTACCGCTATTAGTAACAGAGGCATTAGTTCCAGGTTCTCCTGTGGTTGTGCTCCCGACAGTTACTGTAGCAGC
>ERZ809504.106-NODE-106-length-11783-cov-5.781122_pt1 | contig 11783 bp, 9 predicted proteins | sample MGYA00521273_ERZ809504 | MGnify/ENA primary metagenome ERZ809504 (study PRJEB31581, sample SAMEA3312979) | metagenome | study: EMG produced TPA metagenomics assembly of the PRJEB8939 data set (Metagenomic analyses of Rumen microbiomes reveals...
AGCTATGAAGAACCTCAACCGCCATATCCGTAACATGCAAAGCTTTGGACAACCCGTTGTGGTTACTTTGAACCGCTATGATACGGATCTTGAAGAAGAGATAGATATCGTCCGCAAGAATTGTGAGGACTTAGAAGTGGGTTTTTCTGTCAATGAGGCTTTTCTCAAAGGAGGTGACGGTGCGACAGCGTTAGCACAGACTGTTGTAGATACCATCGACCATATCCAGGCGATGCCCATCCATTTTACCTATCCTGAGAATGATAGTATTGAAGGTAAGATCGAAAAGGTTTGCAAATGTATTTATGGTGCTGCTGCCGTGGAGTTTACCAAGACAGGTAAGAAACGGTTGGAGGCTATCCGGGAGATTTTTGGAAAGGACAAGGATATTGCCCGTTATCCTGTCTGTATCGCCAAGACACAGTTTTCTTTCTCAGCCGACTCTACCCGCTATGGCTCTCCCGAAGGTTTTACTATCCGCATACGTGACCTCATCCTCAATTGTGGCAGTGAGATGATTGTTGCTATTGCTGGTGACATGCTTCGTATGCCTGGATTGCCTAAGAGTCCTCAAGCAGAGCGTATCACCATCGAAAACGGTGAGATAGAGGGACTTTCATAGTTCCCTTGCATAAACTTTGTTAAATATCTGCTATCTATTTTATAGATAAAGTTGTTTTTTAGTAACTTTGCATGCTGAAAACCGAAGTGATGGCTTGGGGTTTTGTGAGAATAGATCATTTATTCGAATAAATAACAATTGATAAATAGGTAATGAAAATGAAAAAGTTGATGATGTCTGTGGCAATTGCTGCAACATTGGTTTCATGTGGCGGCGGAGGTGGTCGCCCGAATTTCGGTGACAATGAGTACCCCGTTGTGACAGTGGGAACGTCCAATGCCGATATGCAGTCTACGTATCCTGCTACCATCAAGGGCGTGCAAGATGTGGAAATCCGTCCGAAGGTACAAGGGTTCATCACACAGATTAATGTGAAGGAAGGTCAGACAGTTAGTGCCGGTCAGACCTTGTTCGTTTTGGATAACGCAACGTATCAGGCACAAGTCCGTATGGCAGAAGCTTCCGTGAATACTGCCCAGCAGCAAGTGAATACTACTCAGTTGACATATGAGAATGCCAAGTTGTTGCATGCCAACAAGGTGATTGGTGACTATGAGCTGCAGACCTCACAGAATTCGCATGAGAGTGCCAAGGCACAATTGGCGCAGGCTAAGGCGTCACTGGCTTCAGCCCGTGAGACGCTGAGCTTCTGTTATGTGAAAAGTCCAGCCGCTGGCGTTGTTGGTACCCTTCCTTATAAGAAAGGTGCTTTGGTTAGTGCCTCCAACTCATTGACGACCGTTTCTAATATTTCGTCAATGGATGTCTATTTCTCTGTGACGGAGAAAGATGCGATGGTCATTTCCGCTAATGGCCTTAACAGTATTCCTTCCGTGAAATTGCAGCTTGCTGATGGAACTGTTTATACCCATGAAGGTAAGGTAACCAAAATGAGCGGTGTCATTGATCAGGCTACAGGTACCGTACAGTTGATAGCCTCTTTCGTCAATCCTGAGAAGAAACTGAAGAGTGGTGGTGCCGGTACGATTATCATCCCTCGTATCGCCTCTTCTGCCATCATCATCCCTCAGTCATGTGTATCAGAGGTACAAAACAAGAAGTTTGTATATACTTTGGGTAAGGATAACAAAGTTAAATATACTGAGATCAAGGTGGATCCGCAGAACGATGGTAATAATTACATTGTGACAGATGGTCTGAAGACTGGTGATAAATATGTAACCAATGGTGTTACCAAACTTACTGACGGTATGGAGATTGTGCCCATCACGCCAGAGAAATACCAGCAGAAAATCGATGAGCAGGCAAAGGCAATGACAGCCGGTGACATCGTGGGAGCAATGAAAAAATAAGAAGTAAGAAAATATGACTTTTACGACATTTATTAAACGCCCAGTACTATCGACGGTGATTTCTATCCTCATCGTCCTGTTGGGTTTTATCGGATTGGTGTCGCTGCCTATAGAGCAGTACCCCAATATAGCCCCCCCTACTGTTGCGGTTTGGACCAATTATCCTGGTGCTGACGCAGAGACGGTGAAAAACTCCGTAGTGACACCTCTAGAGGAGAGCATCAACGGTGTGGAGGGAATGGACTACATCACCTCCACGTCATCCACTGGATCGGCACAGCTCTCTATCCTCTTTCGTCAGGGTATGAATCCTGATATGTGTGCCGTCAATGTTCAGAACCGTGTCTCCCAGGCTCAGGCATTGCTACCTGCCGAGGTAACACGTATGGGTGTGACGGTGACGAAGCGACAGACTTCACAGGTGCTGATGTTCACGCTGACCTCTGATGGTCGCTACGACGATGAGTTCCTGACCAACTATAGTAATATTAACATCATCCCTGCCATCAAGCGTATTCAGGGCGTGGGTGACGTACAAAGCCCAGGTCTGAAGACGTACTCCATGCGTATCTGGCTGAAGCCTGACGTGATGAAACAGCATAATCTGATGCCGTCAGACATCAGTAATGTCCTTGGTGAACAAAATATCGAGGCTGCCCCTGGTAGCTTTGGTGAGCAGTCAGATGTCGCTTATGAGTATGCCATGCGTTATACGGGTCGTCTGAAGACTGCCGAGGAATTTGGTAATATTATCATATCTAGTGATGCCAATGGTCAGACACTGAAACTGAAGGATGTGGCACGTATAGAATTGGGTGGTCAGCAGTATTCGGTAGCGATGAAAAACAACAACCTGCCGTCAGTGCTGGGTATGGTACAGCAGATTGCTGGATCGAATGCCAATGAGATTGCCAAGCAGGTTAAGGCAGAGCTGGAAGAACAGGCTAAACTGTTTCCACCGGGTATGACATATAAAATCAATTATGACGTAACGGAATTTCTATATGCCTCTATCGAGGAGGTAGTGTTTACGCTGGTCTTCACCCTTATCTTGGTGTTCATCGTGATATATGTCTTCCTGCAGGACTGGCGCTCGACACTGATTCCGTTGATTGCAGTTCCTGTATCGCTAATTGGTACATTCTTCTTCCTTAGTGTGTTCGGTTTTTCCATTAACCTTCTGACGTTGTCCGCCTTGCTGTTGGCGATTGCCATTGTGGTGGACGATGCTATAGTAGTGGTTGAAGCAGTACATGCAAAACTCGACCAAGGCTATAAGTCTCCACTGACAGCTTCTATTGATGCCATGAATGAGATTTCTGGTGCTATTATTTCTATTACGTTGGTGATGGCGTCAGTGTTTATTCCTGTGTCGTTTATCGGTGGAACCTCAGGTACCTTCTATCGTGAGTTCGGTGTAACGATGGCTGTGAGCATTTTTATTTCAGCATTGAACGCCTTAACACTATCTCCAGCACTATGTGCCATCTTCCTGAAACCGCACGATACAGAGGAACATGAGAAGAAAATGTCAATGATAGATCGTTTCCATGCTTCTTTCAATACGGCTTTTAATGCTACGACAGATAAGTATAAAGGGGTGGTTGAGAAACTGGTACGCAAGCCCTTTGCTATTATCGTGACCGTCCTTATCGGTATCGTTGTATTGGTGGCTACGATGGCTACGACTAAGACAGGTTTGGTACCTGACGAGGATACTGGAACGATTTTCTGTACCATTTCGATGCCACCAGCTACCTCTGTGGAGCGTACCAAGCGTATCATCAGTCAGGTGGATAGTATACTGGGTGCCGATCCAGCCATCCAGAGTCGCGAGCAGATCCAGGGTTATAACTTCATAGCAGGTTCTGGCTCTGACCAGGCAACCTTCATTATTAAGTTGAAGCCGTTCTCAGAGCGACAGAAGGGATTCTTCTGGAAGCTTAGCGGACTATGGCAGGGTGACGGTATCTACCGTTTCTTCCTCAATCCGTACGAGTCTAATGGCGTGCTCGCTCAAATTTACCTGAAGACAGCTCATATCAAGGATGCACAGATTTTGGCATTCGCACCACCTATGATTCCAGGATTCTCTGCAAACTCAGGTATATCTATCGTGATGCAGGACCGTACCGGTGGTTCTCTTGATAAATTCTTCGGTATTGTGAAGGATTACCTTGCTGAATTGAACAAACGTCCAGAGTTCCAAACGGCACAGACCTCCTACAACCCGAACTATCCACAGTACATGTTGTATGTTGATGTCGCTAAGTGTAAGCAGTCTGGCATCTCACCAAATACGGTGCTTACCACGCTGCAAGGATACTATGGTGGCCTATATGCTTCTAACTTCAATGCTTACGGTAAACTCTATCGTGTGATGATTCAGGGCTCACCGGAGACCCGTATGACACCAGAGTCGCTGAACAGTATCTATGTCCGTACACCGGGTGGCATGTCTCCCGTACAGGAGTTCTGTCGTATGGAACGTGTCTATGGACCGTCGAACATCAACCGCTTCAACCTGTTTACCGCTATCAACGTAACGGCGACAGTGGCTGATGGCTACTCTACGGGCGAGGCTATCAAAGCAGCCCAGGAAGTGGCTGCAGAGATGTTACCACAGGGTTATACCTACGAATATTCAGGTCTGACTCGTGAGGAGGCGAAGGCATCGAACACCACAGCTGTTATCTTCGTGTTGTGTATCATCTTTATTTATCTTATTCTGTCGGCACAGTATGAATCGTATATCCTACCGCTTGCCGTAGTACTCTCTGTACCCTTCGGTCTAGCAGGCTGTTTCTTGTTTACTATGCTTTTCGGACACTCCAATGATATATACATGCAGATTTCACTGATTATGTTGATTGGTCTGTTGGCGAAGAACGCCATCCTGATTGTACAGTTTGCCTTGGAGCGTCGTCAGACGGGTATGGCGATCTCCTGGTCGGCAATCTTGGGTGCTGCAGCTCGTCTGCGTCCTATCCTGATGACTTCATTGGCGATGGTTATCGGTCTGTTGCCGATGATGTTTGCCTCAGGTGTAGGTAAGAATGGTAACCAGACACTGGGAGCCGCTGCTGTGGGTGGTATGTTGATCGGTACACTCTGTCAGATAATAGTGGTTCCCGCTTTGTTCGTTATCTTCCAGTCATTACAGGAAAAGGTTAGTCCGATGAAGTTTGAGGATGAAGAGGAGAACTCTGATGTTGCCACAGAGATTTCCCAGTATGCTCATCGTCCTGTAGACTATAAATTAGAGGAGTAAGAAAGTATGAAGAAGATCATGATATTCGTTGCCGCAACGATATTATTTGGCGGTTGTGGTGTATATAATAAGTATGAGCGTCCAGAAGTGGATACGAAAGGGCTCATTCGTGATGCAGTTAGTGATGTGGATACATTAGTGGTAGCACCGCAAGATACAGCTTCGTTTGGTAACCTGCCCTGGCGTAGTATATTCACGGACCCGCTACTGCAAACCCTTATAGAACGAGGATTGCAGAAGAATGCCAATCTGCAGAATGCGGCTCTCACAGTCCAAATGTATGAGGTTATGTTGAAGGCAGCAAAGCTAGCATTCCTGCCAGCCATTAATTTTGGAGGCAATTCTGTCGGATATATCCAGACGCTTTATACGGATCCTTCGCAGACTCTCAAATCCTACACGTTCCCAATGACAGCTTCATGGACCTTGGACCTCTTCGGCAATATCTTGTCACAGAAGCGTTCTACCCAGATGAAGTTACTTGGTTTTAAGGACTATCAAATGGCTGTGCGTGCACAGGTTATCAGCGGTATTGCCAACAGTTATTATACCTTGTTGATGCTTGATGAGCAGCTCCGTATTGCTACGGAGATGTCGGGCATGGCGAAAGAGACCTGGGAGATGATGAAGTTACAGTATCAGCTGGGACGTATACGTTCTACTGGTGTACAGAGTGCGGAGGCTGCCTATCTGTCCACACAGACACAGATCAATGAGTTTAAGCGTCAGATACGTGCCACAGAGAATGCCTTGTCTTTACTGATAGGACAGGCAGGTCAGCAGATTCCTCGTTCTACACTCGCAGAGCAATCACTTCCTTCTGAGTTCTCTACAGGTGTGGGCATGGCGCTACTGAAGAATCGTCCTGATGTTCATAATGCTGAGATGCAACTGGCTTCCTGCTTTCATGATGTGCAGACCGCTCGCTCGAAATTCTACCCCACGATTAGTGTAGGCTTTACAGGATCCTTCGGTAATTCTGGTGGTACACTCAATCCTGGTAAATGGCTTACTAATCTCTTTGGTAATCTCACACAGCCCATTTTCAATCGTGGTGCCTTGACTGCTAATCTTAAGGTGTCAAAGATACAGTATGAGCAAGCTTTTAATACTTGGCAGAATGCTATCCTCTCGGCTGGTAATGAGGTCAGCAATGCCCTCGTTAATTATAATAGCTATGATAGAAACAGCAAACTGGAAGCACAGCGTGTTGAGATTCTCGCAAAGAGTGTGGAGGATACTCGTGCACTTTACAAGAGTAGTGGCTCTTCCTATCTGGAGGTCCTGACGGCGCAGACCCAGTTGCTCAATGCCCAACTTAACAAAGTTAACAACGATTTTGCCAAGATGCAGACGGTGGTATCACTATATACGGCACTCGGTGGCGGAGGAAAATAAGTTTATAGTTTATATTAAGAGTTTAGAGTTATGGCAAGTGAAATAAGTCCCAAGGCCGAGATAGATCCCAGAGCGAAGATCGGCAATAATTGTAAGATATTCCCCTTTGTGTATATCGAGGGTGATGTGGTGATTGGCGACGACTGTATCATCTTCCCCTTCGTCAGCATTTGTAATGGTACCCGTATGGGTAATAAGAATAAGATTCACCAAGGTACAGTCATTGGAGCTTTGCCTCAGGATTTTGAGTTTTGTGGTGAGAAGACTGAGTGTATAGTTGGTGATAATAACATCTTCCGCGAGAATGTGGTTGTCAATCGCGCTACTCATAAAGGTGGGAAGACTATTATAGGTAACGACAATGTACTGATGGAGGGCGCCCATATCTCTCACGATACGAAAGTGGGTAATCGATGTGTCTTTGGTTATGGTACTAAGATCGCAGGTGACTGTGAAATTGAGGATGGCGTGATATACTCTTCCAGCGTCATTGAGAATGCCAAGACCCGTGTGGGACGTGGGTCTATGATACAGGCAGGAACTACGTTCTCTAAGGACGTGCCACCTTTTATTATCTGTACTAAGAATGTGGAGTATGGGGGCGTGAATATGCAGGTGGCTCGTCTTCATGGTGTTGATGAGAAAACGTTGAAACATTTGGCTAATGCCTATCGCCTTTTGTTTCATGGTAAGACCTCCACGTTTGATGCTGTCAACCAAATAGAGGAGCAAGTGCCTGATGGACCGTTTATCCGTCACATCATCGAGTTTATCCGTGCCTCTAAGATAGGTATTATTACGAAGATGTAAATCCTAATAACTTGCAGAGCAGGGTATCCCTGCCGCTATCACACGGTCGCGAATGGCATCCAACTGTTCGCGACTTGCTTTTTCTAATCCTTGCGCTGGTGTTTCACGGTCAATGGTATAGACCATCACTTGCTGGGGCTTGATTTGCTTGATGATCTCCAGCCAGGGAACTACATATTCTTCACCGGTGTTGTCAACGGACTCCATTGACTGTTGAATGGTACCCCGCATGAACATCGTCTGGATAATGAGATGTCCGTGGAACGCCTTCATATGTTCAATGATGGCATTGACATCATAAGTGCCGTTGGGATGGTCTACCTTATTGATATAGTCGGGATCAACGGTGTCCAGTTTGAGAATGTTGTCATCTACTTTCATCAAAGCATCATGAACCTGCAGGCGGTGGATCATTGTCGAGTTACTCAGTACGCATACTTTCGCTTTTGGACAGTATTGGTCACGTAGACGGATAGTATCGTCAATAATCTCCGCAAAATGGGGATGGCATGTCGGCTCTCCATTCCCTGCAAAAGTCAGCACGTCGGGCAACTGTCCTTCAGTTGTCATCTTTTGAAGCTTCTTCTCCAAAGCTTGTGTTACTTCTTCTCGAGTAGGCAAGGGAAGGGTAGGTCGGTGGTCTTCATTAAAGCCACACTCACAATAGATACAGTCAAAGGAACAAACCTTACCATCAGCAGGCAGAAGGTTGATACCCAAGGAGATACCCAGTCTTCGACTGTGTACCGGACCGAATATAGGGGAGGGATAAATAATCGTACTCATAGATATTGTGTTATCATTTCGATTGCAAAATTAGTAAATAAAACGTAAATTGTTTTGTATTTAGACTGATTTATTGTAAATTTGCAGCAAATTAGGTGTATTACGTCTAAAAAAGAAATGGGAAACAAAAGAAAAAGAACCCGCAACCGTCGTGGTATGCAGGTCGTTACACTTTGTATCAGTACCACAATGGTATTGATATTATTAGGAATGGTGGTGTTCTCTGTCTTGTTGGCTCGCAACTTGTCGAACCATATGAAGGAGAATCTGACCGTTACTGTAATGCTGAAAGATTACGTATCCGTAAACCAAGCACATCGTCTCTGCCGTGACCTGTACCATCGTCCCTTTGCTCGCAATATCGATTATATCAGCAAGGAACAAGCACAGAAGGAACAGACGAAAGAGCTGGGTAGTGATCCATCGGAGTTTCTTGGCTTCAATCCCTTTTCTGCCACTTTGGAAATACAGTTAAAGTCTGATTATGCTAACCGTGATTCGCTGAAATGGATCGTCAAAGAGATACGGAAGGATGCCCGTGTCAGTGATATCGCCTACATGGAGGATCTGGTGGATCAGGTGAATTTCAACCTGAGCCGCATCAGTATCATCCTGTTAGTATTGGCGGTACTGCTTACCTTCGTATCTTTCTCTTTGATAAGTAATACGGTACGCCTGAGTGTCTATGCCCGTCGTTTTATTATCCATACCATGAAACTGGTTGGCGCATCTTGGGGTTTTATTCGTCGCCCATTCATTCGCAATGCCGTCATGGTCGGTCTCATCGCAGCTATCTTGGCGAATATCGTACTAGGTGCTTGTTTCTATGGGTTGTATTTGACGCAGCCAGGTATACTGACTATTATACAGTGGGAGGAACTTGCCATCACCGCTGGAGCGGTATTCCTTTTCGGATTGTTGATCACGGCACTGTGTGCATGGCTTGCCGTCAATAAGTTCCTTAAGATGACGGCGGGAGAGCTTTATAAGATTTAGTTTGTAGTTCAAAGTTTTTAATTTATGGATAAGAGAAATTTAGCATTTGATCGTGTCAACTATATTCTTTTGGTCGTGGGCATGGTGATTGTTGTCATCGGTTTTATCTTGATGAGTGGTGCAGGCTCTACGGAGAGTGCCTATAATCCAGATATCTTCAGTGCCCGTCGCATCAAAGTAGCCCCGTTGGTATGTCTCTTCGGCTTTGTGTCTATGATTTATGCCGTAATGCGTAAACCTAAAGATAAGGAGGTAGAAAAATGAACTGGTTGGAAACAGTTATTATTGCCATTGTTGAAGGTTTGACGGAGTTCTTGCCCGTGTCATCTACGGGACATATGATTATCACTCAGAACTTGTTGGGAATCCCTCAGGGCGACCCGTTCGTCCATGCTTTCACCTTTATCATCCAGTTTGGAGCCATCTTGTCGGTAGTCTGTCTCTATTGGAAGCGTTTCTTCCAGTTTGACCATAGTCCGGCGCCTGCAGACAGCAATCTGTTGCAGCGACTCAAACATAAGTATTATTTTTACTGGTTGCTAATCGTCGGTGTAATTCCTGCAGTCGTGATAGGACTGTTGGCGAAAAAGTCAGGACTGCTGGACTGGCTGCTTGATAGTGTATTGGTGGTTGCTATTATGCTGGTTGTAGGTGGCATCTTCATGCTGTTCTGTGACAAGTTGTTCAATAAGGGCTCAGACAATAATAAGGTCAACGAGAAACGTGCGTTTAACATTGGTCTTTATCAGTGTATCTCTGTGATACCTGGCGTGTCACGCTCGATGGCAACCATCGTGGGCGGTATGACACAAGGATTGACCCGTAAGCGTGCGGCGGAGTTCTCCTTCTTCCTAGCCGTTCCGACCATGGCAGGTGCTACGTTGCTTGACTTGATGGATCTGCTGAAAGAGGATGCCGCATGGGCTACTCCACATAACATCACTATGTTGCTGCTAGGATGTGCTGTCGCCTTCGTGGTTGCATTGTTTGCCATGAAATGGTTTGTGTCCTTCCTGACAAAATATGGTTTTAAGGCATTTGGTATTTATCGTATCATCGTCGGTGGTATCATCATCGTGTTGTTGCTGACGGGTCACTCTCTTGCAATGGTTGACTAATGAACTTTCTCACAGGCGAATATATCTACATTAACAAGCCCTACGGTATGACATCTTTTGGTGCCTTGGCGTATGTCCGGACTCGTATCTCAAGGAAAGTGGGAGTTAAACGGGTCAAGACGGGACATGCCGGAACCCTCGATCCCTTGGCAACTGGGGTGCTGATTCTCTGTACGGGGAAGAAGACCAAAGAGATAGAACGCCTGCAGCTTCATGACAAGGAATATACCGCTACGTTGCAATTGGGTAGTACCACTCCTAGTTATGACCTTGAGCATGAGGTGGATCAAACTTACCCTACGGAGCATATCACCCGTGAACTGATAGAGAAAGTGCTGACGGGTTTCGTTGGCGACATTCAGCAGGTGCCTCCCCAATATTCTGCCTGTAAGATAGGGGGGGACCGTGCCTATGAGTTGAAACGTAAGGGTAAGGAGGTGCAGTTGGCTGCCAAGACGATTCATATCAGTGAACTGGAGCTCACCGACTTCCAGCCAAAGACTATGCAGATGAGTATCCGTGTCTGTTGTGGCAAGGGTACTTACATCCGCTCTCTGGCTCGTGACATCGGAAGGGCTCTTCACAGCGGAGCTCATTTGACAGCACTCTGCCGCACGCGACTGGGGAGTGTGCGCATTGAAGACTGCATCACCATTGATAATTTCTCTGCTTGGCTTGACCAGCAAGAGATCGAGGAATTGTCATATCATAATAACGAAATACGGAAATAATGAAATAATCAATGAAACTATCACAATTCAAATTCAAACTGCCAGAGGCACAGGTGGCATTAGAACCACCTCACAAAGTTTTTGAGAACGAGGATGGTACGGTAGAGAAGGTCTACCGTCGTGATGAATGTCGTCTGATGGTGGTACATCGTAAGAGCCAGACCATCGATATGTTCCAAAAGGATGACAAAGGCAAAGATACCGACCAACCGTTGTTGTTCCGAGATATTGTGAACTACTTCGAAGAGGGTGATGCTATGGTCCTTAACGACACGAAGGTGTTCCCGGCACGTCTCTATGGCACGAAGGAGAAGACGGATGCCAAGATTGAGGTGTTCCTGTTGCGTGAACTTAATGAGGAGTTACGTCTTTGGGACGTCCTGGTGGAACCGGCTCGTAAGATCCGTATCGGCAACAAGCTGTTCTTCGAGGATGATGGTCCAATGGTAGCTGAGGTGATAGATAATACCACCAGTCGTGGCAGGACACTGCGTTTCCTCTATGACTGTCCTCACGATGAGTTCAAACGTGAGCTGTTCGCCTTGGGCTCCGCACCTGTTCCTCGTTATATTATTGATAATCGTGAGGTAACAGCGGATGATATGGAGAACTTCCAGACCATCTATGCTAAGAACGAGGGAGCCGTGACGGCTCCAGCCTCGGGACTGCATTTCAGTCGTGAGTTGATGAAGCGTCTGGAGATTTATGGAGGTAATTTCTCTTATATCACTGTCCATT
>ERZ809504.108-NODE-108-length-11577-cov-6.222965_pt1 | contig 11577 bp, 8 predicted proteins | sample MGYA00521273_ERZ809504 | MGnify/ENA primary metagenome ERZ809504 (study PRJEB31581, sample SAMEA3312979) | metagenome | study: EMG produced TPA metagenomics assembly of the PRJEB8939 data set (Metagenomic analyses of Rumen microbiomes reveals...
CGATACACTCAAGCAAGCTCTTTTTTGAAGACTCGTTTGATGAGCTTAAAGTTGTCCGTTGTCAAAAAATCCCTGTAAAATCTTTGTTGTAATCCAAATTTTTCGCATCTTTGGGGCAAGAACGCACAGGGGCATCCTTTGTGCATAAGAAACAAAGAACACATGGGAAATATCAAAATACATCAAGGAGCCTTCGATACTCCATTGGAACTGGAGCATGCCAGCGTAGTGGCAGGCTTCCCGTCGCCCGCTGACGACTATACACACGACACGTTAGACTTCAATCGCGACTATATCCGTCATCCAGAAGCATCATTCTATGGAGATGTGGAAGGTGACTCCATGAAAGACGCAGGTATCTTCGATGGTGATAAAGTCATCATCGACAGGGCTATAGAGCCCCGTCACGGATCTATTGTCGTAGCATGGTGGGACGGAGGATTTACAATGAAATATCTTGACTTATCCCACCAGAAAGACGGATATATCGAACTCCGTCCGGCGAACCCCGATTTTCCTGTCTTCAAAATCGACAACCCAGAGAATTTCGAGATTTGGGGAGTTGTGATTCACCTCATCAGAACTTTTGAAACGTAAGAAAGGACCATGTACGGCATTATAGATTGCGATAACTGCTATGTCTCATGTGAACGAGTATTCCGCCCTGACTTGAACGGAAAGCCAGTGGTGGTGCTGTCGAATAATGACGGCTGTGTAGTGGCTCGCAGTAACGAAGCCAAGAAGATGGGAATAAAGGCAGGTACACCGTATTTCCAGTTGGCTCAACTCTTCCCCGATCAGAAGATAGCCGTCTTTTCCAGTAACTATGAACTCTATGGCGAGTTAACCAGTCGTGTCGTCAGCATCATCCGTCAGGAAGCCCCGGCCTATTTCCGTTATTCCATCGACGAGTGTTTCATCTACCTCGACGGCATGGAGTCAGATAAGCTACAGACGTGGGGTGAAAACCTACACAAGCGTATAAAGCGTGAAGTGGGCATGCCAGTCAGTATCGGATTGGCACCCAATAAAACACTGGCGAAGATTGCCTCCCATTTTGCCAAGAAATATCAGGGCTATCATCACTGTTGTAGGATAGACAACGACGAAAAGCGGGTGAAGGCTCTCAAACTATATCCCATCGAGGATGTCTGGGGCATTGGCAGACGTTACGCCACCCGTTTGCAGTCATTAGGAGTAAGGACGGCGTATGACTTCGCCAGTCATCATAAAGACTGGGTACGTCTCACGTTCAATAATATCAATATCGTCCGCACTTGGCAGGAGCTCAATGGCGAGGATGTCATCCCCAACGAACAACTGACGAAGAAGAAAAGCATCTGTACCAGCAGGAGTTTCAATGGCTTGATAACCGATTTCGACACCCTCCGCACCCATGTCAGCAACTATGCGAGCCGTTGTGCGGAGAAACTGAGGAAGCAAGGCACAGTAGCAGGCATCGTAGGAGTGTTCCTTCATACCAACGCCTTTCGCGAAGACCTCCCACAATATTGGAACTTTCTGGAGCAACGCCTGTTGACACCCACCAACGCCTCTACTACCATCGTACAGACAGCCACTGAAGTTCTTCGTCAACTCTATCGGCAGGGCTACCATTACAAGAAAGCAGGCGTCATCGTGACGGCTGTCGGTCCTCAGTCGCCAGTACAGCAAGACCTCTTCGATATACAGGCAGAGCAGTTTCAGAAGCTGCGCCGTCTTGATGCCGTCATTGATCGTCTCAATCGTGTCAACGGCTCTGAGACAATCGTCCTCGGCTCCCAACAATACACGCTCCCGGACGGCAGAGGTCGTGCCGAAGTCTTTGCCAATGCTATCAAGCATGATTACAAAAGCCCTAATCCCACAACAAGGTGGAAGGACGTTATTAAATTGAAATAATAGGACAATTAATCATGTTGTGAAACAGGAACCTGTCACCTGTTTCACTCTGGTGCTAAGGTAATAATTATTTTAGAAATTCCTTCTTTTTTAGGGAAAAGTTTGGTCGTTCCAATTGAAAAGTGTGTTTTTGCAGCACGAAATATTATTGAAAAGTGTAGTTTTTGACTATTAAATCATATTGAAAAGTGTATAATCGCCATGCTGTATAGGAAGATTACATCATACATTTTTTGATGTCCTTCGCCCTTCACCCTTCAGCCCTCAGACATCAGCCTTCAGACATCTTACATCTTCCGCCCTTCACCATGAACCATGAATCCTTCTCCTTTTATCAGTTTCATGGTGCTAAATTAATAATAAGAAAGGAATATACAAAATATAATGTTTCACTCAAAAGCCCTGATCCCACAACAAGGTGGAAGGACGTTATTAAATTGAAATAATCGGGCAAATTGTTGGTGATGTCGGAAAAATTTTGTAACTTTGCGCTGAATAACATGAGATATGAAAATTCAGTACATGAGTGATCTCCATTTGGAGTTTAAGGACAATCAGGACTATGTCAAATCAAATATTTTTGATGTGACAGGTGATGTGTTAGTTTTGGCTGGAGACACCCAATATTTAGAAAACAAGCTTAAGCCTAGAATGTCATTATGGAACTGGGCTTCAGAGAGTTATCAACAAGTATTGCTAATTCCAGGTAACCATGAGTTCTATAACAATGGTGATGTTACGGAACGAGGAGATAGTTGGCAACTCATGTTCCGAAAGAATATAGGATATTACTATAACAAAATAATTCGTATAGATGATATTGATTTTATTTTGACAACACTATGGTCAATGATCCCTGCACAAGATGAGTATTTTGTTTGGAGAGGATTGAACGATTTTCGTAGAATTATGTATAATGGTCACAGGTTAACCATAGAAGATTATAACTACGAGCATCAAAAATGTCTTACGTTTCTAAAGCGAGCTGTAGAGGAGAGTACAGCCCGTCATATTGTTGTAGTCACACATCACCTTCCTACTCAAGCTGTAGTAGCTGAACAGCATAGAGACTCTCTCATAAATAGTGCATTTGCTACGGAATTAGGGCATTATATAACAGATAGTCGTATTGACGCATGGATATATGGTCACTCACATACAAATATCAATACGATGATAGGTAATACGAGAATTGTTTCCAACCAGTTGGGATATGTCTTCTCAAATGAGCATCTGTGTAATGGCTTCAATCCTAGTACATTCATAGAGATTAAGTAGAAAAGTAATTTTATTTTCTCCTTAAACTATTCCTATTTGATTAAAATTTTTCAATTTTTACTACTTAAATACCAAATTTTTTTGTATCTTTGCCCTTGCATTGCCATGATGCTTTAGCGAAAGCGGCAGTGCAGACTTTTGAGGGTAAAATAATAACAGCATTAGCTATTATTCGGATTATATAGAAATCTAGCACGTTTCAAATATACGTCCAACAGAAGAATAAGTTAATGTCTGCGCGATAGCGTGGACAAGATTTATCAGTTGGACAAGGTTTGTGCTAGAACCTCTATATATGATAAGTGGAGTCCCGCTTTTCGTATATATATAGTTCTGCCATACCTTGTTTCTCCGAAGATAGTCTGATTGCTCCTAAAACTATCGTATGGATATGGAAGACATACCTATCTCCTCCCATTTCTTCACTAACCGAGATGGGAATACTTTGATGAAAGAGTTTGAGGGCATCTTGATGAACAACCCTCAAGTGAAGAACCTTGATGCAGTCGTTGGTTTCCTTCGTGCATCAGGTTATTTCTCCTTGCGTCCTTTTTTGGATGGTATCAATAAGGTACGCATACTGATTGGTATTGACGTTGACAAGTACATAGCCAAAGCCAACCTAAAAGGAGAAGCGTTCTTTGGTGCCGAGGAAGAAGTGAAAGAGGAATGTCTGAGATTGCTCAAAGAAGATATTGAACAGTCGCACTATACCAAGCAAGTAGAGGATGGTATGCTTCAGATGGTGCAGGACTTGATTGATGGGAAACTAGAACTGCGCGCCCATCCATCTAAGAAGATTCATGCCAAGATGTATATCCTCTATCCAGACAACTACAATCAGCATTGTTTTGGTGCCGCTATTACTGGCAGCAGCAATCTGAGTGGCAATGGCTTGGGCATTGGAGAAGACAAGCAATATGAGTTCAATGTGAAGTTGACCCAATACGACGATGTACAGTTTGCTAAGAATGAGTTTGAACGACTCTGGGAGGAGGCAAAGGGAGTCCCCATCAAATCAGAAGACTATCAAGCCACACTCGATAAGACTTATTTGAAAGGTGATGTGACTCCTTACGAACTCTATATCAAGATGCTGATGGAATACTTCAGCGATAGAGTCTTGACTGTCGACCAAGAAGATCCTTTCGATATGCCTGAGGGTTATGAGAAATACGACTATCAGGCAGATGCTGTCATCGAAGGCTATCAGAAGCTGATACGCTATGATGGTTTCTTTCTGGCAGACGTTGTAGGTCTTGGAAAGACAGTCATTGCCACGATGATAGCCAAGAAGTTCTTGATAGAGAATGGTATTGAACATACCAAGATATTGGTGGTATATCCACCAGCCGTTGAACAGAACTGGAAAACGACTTTCAAGGATTTTGGCATTGATAAGTACACTCGCTTTGTCAGCAATGGCAGTCTCTCGAAAGTGCTTGATGATGACAATTACGACTATTGGAATGCTGACGAATACGATTTGGTATTAGTAGACGAGGCTCACAAGTTCCGCAATCATACCACTGGTGCTTTTAATCAGTTGCAGGAAATATGTAAGATGCCTCGCTTGGAGACTGGTTATATTCCTGGCTATAAGAAAAAGGTGATGCTGATTTCTGCAACGCCCATGAACAATACGCCTGCGGATATCTACTATCAGATATTGATGTTCCAAGACCCACGCCATTGTACCATTGATGGTGTACCTAATCTGACAGCATTCTTCTCACCCTTAGTTGTAGAGTTTCGTAAGTTCCGCAAGCAGGAGAACTTCGACTTGAAGGAGTTCAAGAAACTGGCTGAGCGAGTACGAGACAGGGTTATCAAACCCCTGACTGTTCGAAGAACAAGGACAGACATTGAGAACATTGCACGCTATCACAAGGATGTTGATGACTTCCCCAAAGTTGATAAGCCTATCAAGAAGGACTATGAGCTGAACGACCATTTGGCAAACCTCTTTGAGAAAGCCATGCATATTCTCGACAAGGAACTATCTTATGCTCGCTATCGAGCCATTGCCTTCCTGAAACCAGAAGTATCAAACGGACTCTATGATAATGCAGAGGTTATCAGCCGCAGTTTGGCAGGTATTCGCAAGAACGGCTTGGTCAAGCGATTGGAGAGTAGTTTCTATGCTTTCAAGATTTCTGTCGAGAACTTCCGACAGGCAAATGAGAACATGCTCAACATGTGGGAGAATGACAAGATATTCATTGCCCCTGATATGGATATCAATCTTCTTATTGAGAAAGGCTTCACAGAAGACGAAATAGAAGAGAAACTGAATGAGAAGGCAGAAACCAATCCCAAGAATGCTGTATTCAAGCGCGAAGACTTCAAACCTGAATATATTGAGATGCTTCATCAAGATCAGAAGCTCCTTGATGAAATGTGGCTGGAATGGGAGTGTATTGATGATAACGACGATTCGAAGTTTGCCAAGTTTGAAGACTTACTCAAACACGAATTGTTCAAGAAAGAAAAGAATCCTGAAGGAAAAGTTGTGGTATTCTCCGAGTCTGTTGATACTGTAGAGTATCTTGCACGAAGAATTAACCGGCAGGATGTAATCGTCATTTCTTCCCAGAATCGAAGCCAACTCTTCAAGACCATCCGCGAAAACTTCGATGCCAACTGGAAACAGAGGAAGGACGACTATAACATTATCCTTACGACAGACGTATTGGCAGAGGGTGTCAACCTACATCGTTCCAACATTATCATCAACTATGATACGCCTTGGAATAGTACCAGACTGATGCAGCGCATAGGTCGTGTGAATCGTATAGGTTCTAAAGGAGGTATCATCTACAACTATGTATTCTATCCTTCGCGACAAGGTAACAAGGAAATCAAACTCAATCAGATAGCATTGAGTAAGATTCAGACCTTCCACACAACCTTTGGTGAGGACAATCAGATTTACTCGACAGAAGAAATCATCGATCGTGATTTAGATAAACTCTTCAAGGAAGGCATCAAGCGTGAGCAGGAAGACCGCAATCTGGAACTTCCTTTCTTTGAGGAACTGCGAACACTCTATCAACAGAACAGGAAAGAATATAAGCGCATAGAGAGACTATCTTTGAGAAGCAGAACTGGTCGTGAGCCTCGTGAAGTAGAAGGTGTTACACTATCTGGTGACTCTTTGGTATTCCTCAAGACCAACTTCCGCAAGTTGTTCTATTTAGTGAATGACCAGCAGACACGCGAATTGTCAGTCCTTGATGCACTTAAATATTTCAAGGCTACACAAGAAGAAAAGGCTGTGCCAAGATTGGAGCATCATCATGAACATGTAGAGAAAGCCTTGAAACAATTCAATATGAACAAGCAACAGGAACTGCAAGAGGAAGAATCCAATCAGAACCAGCGCAGCAACCTTGGTGCTCAGGTGACTACGGCTGTCAGTTTGCTGAATAGTTTGTTACCCCATATTGATGATGGCGACACTCGCTTGAAGATTGTCCAATTGAAGGAATTGGCAGAGCGAGGCACCATTACCTATATCGCTAAGCGATTGCAACGTATCCAGAAGGACTTGCAACGTCAGGGAGCCAGTAAAGCCAAACTGACCTTTGATGAAGCCCTGAAGCAAGTACTGGATATGGCAAACAAATACAGCACCTATTATCGTGAAAGTCAGCATGCAGAAGAGGAATCTGCTGCTACCATCATATTATCAGAGAGTTTCCAATAAATAATAATACTTTATGGACTACAGACCTATCATCGAATCAAGATACAATCGTGAGAATTGGCAAAGACTGCTTCACGACATCTTTGGCAGTAAGATTAAATTCTGGAGTATGCCTTCTCCAGTGTCAACCAATAGTCAGTTTGCCAAGCAGGCATTATGGCTTGGCACCATCGCGCTAAGCGATGAGCAGACTATCAGTGTCTATGAGGTAGAACTTTCAGATAGCGTGGATATTGAACGCAATCGCAGAGGCATCCGTGATATGTTGCTTACTGCCTGGCGCAACAACGGCAATGCAGGTGCCTTCATGTTCTGCTATCGCAAAAACGAGAGTGTTTTGCGCTTTTCGTATGTCAGCGAGTCGTGGAACTTTGCAGAAGATGGAACTTACCAGAAGGAATCCACAGACACCAAACGCTTTACTTATCTGCTTGGTGAGGGGCATCGAAGCCGCACAGCCATTCAGCAGTTTGAAACCCTTCGTGATAGTGCTCTCTCACTAAAAGACCTGACGAAAGCCTTCTCAGTTGATGCAGTCAGTGATATGTTCTTCAAGGAATACAAAAAGAACTACGAGGATATCATTTTCTATGTAACTGGTAAACGAATGGTGAAGGTTGCCAATAAATGGGAAGAGAAACAGGAAGGTGAGCCTTGCGAGGAAATCATGCAGGAGTTTGCTCACTTCCCTAATCCAGAAAAAGCTATTCGTGACTATGTGAAGAAGTTGATGGGCCGATTGGTTTTCCTTCAGTTCTTGCAGAAGAAAGGCTGGTTAGGTGTACCTGCCAATGCAGAATGGGGTACTGGCGATGCTGAGTTCATTCAGAACCTCTTTGCCAATACCAAAGACAAAGACCATTTTATTGATAATGTCTTAGAGGCGCTCTTTAACGACCTCAACAGTGAAGATGAGAAGAAACTGCCAAAATATCGTACACCTTATTTGAATGGTGGACTCTTCGAACGTGATGCCTCTGATGAAACCAACTTCCCCCTTCCTGCCAAATACATGCAGCAGATGCTTGACTTCTTTAGCAGCTACAACTTTACCATCGACGAAAACGATCCTGATGATGCAGAAGTTGGCGTTGACCCTGAGATGCTTGGAAGAATCTTTGAAAATCTGTTGGAAGATAACAAAGACAAAGGTGCTTTTTATACGCCTAAGGAAATTGTGACCTATATGTGTCGCGAAAGCCTTATTGCCTATCTTCAAACAGACGTTGAGGATGAGCCAACGAAAGAAGCCATCCGTCAGTTTGTTACCACCCACGAAAAGAATGATAAGTTACCAGCAGATACAGACCAAAAACTTAAGAATGTGAAGATATGCGACCCAGCCATTGGTTCAGGTGCCTTCCCCATGGGATTACTTAAAGAACTTTTCCTATGTCGTACAGCCCTTGAAGGCATCAGTCAGCACCAAGCTGCAGAAATAAAGAAGCACATCATCCAACAGAACATCTATGGTGTTGACATTGAGCGTGGTGCTGTTGACATCGCACGCCTCCGCTTCTGGCTCTCCCTCATCGTCGATGAGGAAACCCCACAGGCATTGCCCAACCTCGACTTCAAGATTATGCAAGGCAACTCGTTGTTGGAGCAATACAAAGGTATTGACCTCTCTACAATGACAGAGAAAAAGTACGATAAGAAAGAAGGCCTTTCTTTCTTCGATAATATGGTCGATGTCTATCGTGAGGAACTTCGCAATATGCTTGCCAAATACTACAACTGCACAGACCACAATGAAAAGAAGGAACTGCGCGCTAACATTACTAATAATGTAAAGAAACAACTTGCCGAGCAACGTATCAATGTTGACTTTGGCGACCTTGACATCTCTGGCAACACCCAATTCTTCCTTTGGCACACTTGGTTCTATGATGTATTTTCGCAAGGAGGTTTTGATATTGTAATTGGGAATCCGCCGTATGTGACATATAAAGGAAAGCAAAGAGTTGAAATTGATGATATAGTTCTTAATCAATTGATAACCAAATATCAATCGGCTGAATACAAAATCAATAGTTACGCATTATTCATTGAACATGGTATAAATATACTCAAGGAGAAAGGTACTCAAGCATTTATTATCCCCAGTACTATGCTGCAAAATGAGTATTTAAAAAATATAAGGAAAATACTGATTGCAGATAATCAACTAATAAATATAGTTTCGTTTGGGAATAAAGTGTTTGATGCTGTGACAGATTCCATTATAAGTATATGTAGGAAAGGAAAATATCCTTCATTTATGCGATTTATGCGAGTTAATGATCTTTTGTTCAAGGCAGAGTCGTTCAAAGAATACGATCCTAATGTTTGGAATGATTCAGAAACGAAATATGTAATTGATACACGAACGACGACGGATGATGCAGGTATTTTTAAAAAAATGGAGAATGGAAGTTTACTTCTTGGTGACTTATATGTTGTTTATGTCGGTATTGTTGCAAATGGAATAAAGAAATTCTTGCATGATAAACCGATAAATATTACATGCAAAAAATATCTACAAGGGAAACATATTGATCACTACCAGATTAAATATAAGTCGCTTTATATTGAATTTGTTAAATCTCTTTTGCATAGCAATACTGACGAGTCTGTCTATGAACTAAAACAGAAAATACTTGTTCGTAAAACAGGCAATACTCTGATAGCGACTTTAGATGACAAACAATACTATACAGATCAAAGTATCTATAACATATATCGAAAGAAGATGTCATCATATAACGACTATGTAACAACTGCAATATTGAACTCAAAACTGATGAACTACTATTTTAATAGAAAACTTATTACAAATGCGGATGTGTTTCCATACATAAAAGGTGTTCATTTAAAAGCTTTTCCTCTCCCAAACCAGGTAAATATGTTGGGGGTAGAAGCAAGTATAGAAAGTGCAGTTAAAAATATTTTATCCATAAAAAGAATTAATCCATCTGCTGACACCTCCGCCTTGGAATCCGAGATTGACCATCTCGTCTATCAACTCTATGGTCTGACGGACGAGGAAATCGCAATAATAGAAAAGAAGTAAACGGACTTTTAATTGTTCAGTTTGGAGATAACAAAAAGTTTCTCTATCTTTGCAGAAAATAACAAATTATGGGAAAAGAATTACTATATAATCTCCTTGAGGAGAAAATCAAGCAAAATCTGCCAAGCAGTTTAGAGCAGAAATTGCTTTCGTATCAAGATAACCGTAATAAATGGTTGTATTATGGTGTGCTCATCAATCAAAAGCAGAGTGAGTTGGGACTTTTAAACATAAAAGCATGCCAAGGATATTGCACTTTACATGATATTCTATCCAGTGATAAGCACAAAAAGTCTTTAAGCGAATACCAGAATGAACAATTCAAGTATTTCCGCTCTATGTGCTGTGATGCATTGGATATCTGTAATGAGTTGTTTTCAATGTCTTAAATGCAACTAAAAACGTAGAATATTATATTATGACAGCCAAAAGTAAGGAAAGATATTGGGAGAAGAAATGTGAGGAGTTTCATATGATAGTTCCTCTGTTGAATATATGTAGAAAAGGATTAATAGGTTTGTGCTGTACGGAAGAACCAGACTTTCATTTACATTTTGGTGACAGAACTGTTGGCGTAGAGTTTTCTATGCTTACATGCGATGAAGATAATTCCGTATTAAATGAGTACAAGAAGTTACTAAATGAGTATGCCGTAAAATTCGATGAGTTGAAACTTAATAGTTCTTTATATCAAAACAAGCCATATAGAATAAAGGTGTGGTTTGAAGCAGGCTTTAAGCCTCATACTTCCGATGGAAGAAAAGTCAGGAAACATAGAGATGAGTTGTTTGAAGATTTGACGAAATTATTATTCCCGTCATCAGACTATATTGAAACACAAGGAAATGTTATACGTGTAGAACCAGAACTTTCAACTGCATTAGAAAAATCAGAATTTCAAATCTGCTTCATAAACACTATTCTGCCTATACCTTTATCTTCAATTACTAACATAATTAAGGCGAAAGAGGCAAAACTTCCAAATTATAAGGTTCTTACAGAAAACAAAGCTATTCATGAGTATTGGCTTGTCATTGGGATAGATGAACAGTATAATATTCACTCTATAGAACCCCTCAAAGACTATAATACAGAGTTCTCTAGAATTTACGCTATTCAAAATGTATTTGTTAAGTAATTGCTGTAAAAAATGGACAATCCTTCCGCCGATACCTCTTCCTTTGAATCCGAAATCGACCGTTTTGGATGTATAGGGAACAGTAGAGTGACAAACGAAAATAGGAGTCTAACGTATTAAACATCTTTTCAATGAAACTAGAAATATTTCTTGACTATTATAAACCACTTGATTCCGAAATGAAAATCGACAAGTTGGTTGAACTCTGCTTCAAAAGTATGCATCAACCAATATGCGAAACTGATTTGTCTAAAATAATGGATGTTACTATTGAAGACACGTGTCAGGGGGGACAAATGAACACCAGGGACTGGTCCCTGTCTCGTTAATAAAAGCGCTGAGCCATCACGACTGGGCGCTTATTTTGTGTAACATATTTAAGAAACGAAGTTGTATTTTATGCATTTTAAAACTTGTATTGCATCGGAACACTAGGGACTGGTCTAGGTTGTTAAGTTAGCATACCATTTTATGCTATATTTTTAACCACATTCATTC